>ENA-ORCY01000067-ORCY01000067.1-marine-metagenome-genome-assembly--contig:-NODE-67-length-84384-cov-6.091309_pt1 | contig 84384 bp, 83 predicted proteins | sample MGYA00248634_ERZ508507 | MGnify/ENA primary metagenome ERZ508507 (study PRJEB26178, sample SAMN06266269) | marine metagenome | isolation source: Columbia River Estuary | place: USA:Columbia River Estuary... | reverse complement strand
CCTTGTTGGGCTGTAATTTCTTTAAGAACTGCTTTTAACCTTTCTTCAAATTCTCCTCTAAATTTTGCACCAGCAATTAATAAACCTAAATCTAATGCTAATAATTTTTTACCTTTTAAACTTTCTGGAACGTCATCATTAATAATTCTAAGCGCAAGTCCTTCAACAATAGCTGTTTTACCAACTCCTGGTTCACCAATTAATACTGGGTTATTTTTAGTTCTTCTTGAAAGAACTTGAATGGCACGTCTAATTTCCTCATCACGACCAATCACAGGATCTAATTTTCCATTTCTCGCTTTTTCCGTAATATCAATTGTATATTTCTTTAAAGATTCATAATTTGCATCATCGTTTGCATTGGTTACTTTTTGACCTTTACGCATTGTCTCAAGTACAGATTTGAATTTGCTTAAATTAAATCCACTATTTTGTAATAATTTTAATAAGTTTTTATCGGTTTGAAGTATTGCTTCTAATATGTTTTCAACCGGAACATATTCATCACCTTTTTGTTTTGAGATTTTTTTAGCCTCTTCAATAGTAACAACAAATTCTTTTGATGCGCTAATTCCACCTGAGTTACCAGTGACTACTGGAATTTTTTTTAATTCTTTTTCAATGGATAATTTTATAGATTTTAAATCTAATCCTGCTGGTGCAAGCAATAATGATGCCGTATCATCGTCTTCGATAATACCACTTAATAAATGAACGGGGTGCAATAGCTGATGATTTTGCATCATCGCCAAAACCTGCGCCGAATTTAATATTTCTTTTGATCGTTCTGTAAATTTATTTAAATCCATACCCAATATATGGTTACAATTTTCTCAATTTCAATGTCGGTTAATCAAATAAAAATTTTTATTGAGTACTTGAAATTGTGTAATTTGATACACTAAGTATATAATATGGGTATTAACTAAATATGTTCAATAAGATCAAAAGACATTTAGAGCTGGCTAACAAAGGCTATTTTGAACATATGTTTTTTGCCATGAAAATTGGCCTTAAATGTCTATGGTCATTTATCACTGCATTTGTTCATGCCATTAATCCGGCTTGGTTTGAATACACAACAAGTAGAAGAATTAAGCGAATGAATGATTTATTTCAAAAACCAAAAAACGATATTAAAGAATAAATTAGTCTAATTGATTAAAATACTGAACGTATAAATATAATAAATAAATACAATTAAGCGCATAAATATTTAGAGTGGCCATCATACCAATTACTCTAAATAATATTTTTTCTTTTAACATGCTGTAAGCATGAGAAATTCTTCCAAGTAAAAATACAATATTTACAAATAAAACGTAGATTTGATTGGCATCTAAGATCTCTAATAGAAATGAAGAAATAATAAAAAAAACTGTAAATTCAAAAAAGTTTGCGTGCGCTCTAATGGCTTTAATTAATTTTTTATTATTATCATCACCGTAAGCAACTTTGCTCGATTTTCTTACATTGATAGTAATGATGGTAAGTATTAAGTAAAAAATTATAAAAATAATTGTAAATAAAATTGAAATATTCATCTCATTAACTAATTATCATTTTTATTTAATTCTTAAAGCAAATATCCTTAGCTCAGCTTGAATTTTCAAGCTATAGTTCTATATTATTTACTATGTCAGAAATTAATAAAGGATTTTTCAACGCTATCAGAAACCAATTAGTTGGGTCAAGCGTCGGTCGAGCAATCATTTACACGATAGGTCACATTATCATTGCAGCTACTTGCAATGTAATCATCACTGGATCTACACTGGAACTTGCTGCTGTTGATGCAATTATTGAACCGTTAATTAATGGCGTTTTGTATTATTTTTTGGATAAATTTTGGGCAAGTACAATTAAGAAATCTTAAAACTTATATAGCGCTAGCCAGTGCTTGTTTAATATATTCTGCTCGAAGCGCTGTTACAAATTTTCCAGGTTTACCGTCGCCAATTTGGTTAGTATTAATTTTTACAACAGGCATTACACAGGCTGTCGCTGATGTGATAAATGCTTCATTTGCTGATTGGGCGTCTGATAGTGAAATATTTTTAGTCACTACTTCATAACCTAAATCTTTTGCGCATTTAAAAATTGCATCCCTTGTAATTCCACTTAAAATTAAATTATCAGATTGTCTGGTCATAATAATTTTGCCTTTAATAATCCAGGCATTGCTAGAACTACCTTCGGTAACATAACCCTCTCTAAGCATCCATGCATCATCAAAGCCTTTTTCCGTTGCTTCAGTTTTTGCCATGCTTGCGTAAAGTAATTGTGTAGTTTTAATATCGCAGCGTTTCCATCTCATATCATCGAGGGTCATTACTTTAATTCCATTCTTTGCAGATTCTGAATCAATAATTTTTTTCTCTTGAGTGAATGCAAGAACTGTTGGTTCAATTTTATCCTTTGGCATATCAAAACTTCTATCTGCAACGCCTCTAGTTACTTGCAGATAAATCATGCCCTCTTTTAAATTATTTAGTTCAATTAACTTTCTATGAAATATTAAAATATCAAGATGATTTAATAGTTTTTTAAATTTTAATTCAGTCATAGAACGATCCAATCGTTTCATATGATTATTAAAATCTATTAACTTGCCGTTAATAACCGTTGTTACTTCGTACAGTGAATCTGAAAATAAAAGACCTCTATCAAAGACTGAAACTTTCGCTTCATCTTCTTTTTTAAAATCTCCATTTATATAAACTTGTCTCATATTAATTGTTATTTATTAACCAAAAGCTTCTAAATAATAAACACAAAATATGTATGTAAAATGAGCTTAAATTTATTAAGAAGTGGAACAGCTCATGTCTTGGCCACAGCACAATGGACTTTTAATCTTTCCATGACCATTTGGGCATTCGCTAATTTGAACTTTTTGCCCGCCATCTAATTTTAATGAAGCGTCTTTAAGAGCCGCGTTACATTTTCCACAAGTAATATTTGCGGACATTTTACATTTTGGACATTCGTATGTTGCCATAAATTTATATTTAATACAGATTCGTCTTTAATAACAGTAGCATTATTTAACTAGTTAGAATCTCCATACCACATACGTTTTAAAGTCTTATCTTTAAAAATATAATGATGAAGAAGACTGGCAAGAACATGAATTCCTAAAACTGTAATAAATATATAAACAGAAATTCCATGAATTTCTTTTGCAATATTTGCAACTACTTGGTTGTTTTCAATTAATGCAGGGGCAGTAAAAAGACCAAAAACTTCAAAAGGACCTGATCTTGCTGATGAATATGTCCAGCCACTAAATACAACGACTAGCAAAATAAAATAAAAAAAATAATGAACGTATTTTGATAGTTTATTTAAAGTCTTAACGTTGCCAAGTGAAACTGGAACAGTATTTACCAGTCTCCATAACAATCTAGGAATAAGCAATATAATTACTAAAATTCCTGTAGATTTATGAATACTAAATAAAAAAGACCTCATTGGCCCTTTTGGAAAATCATCTAAAATTAGAGCTAGAATAAAATTGAATATAATAATCACTGCCATAATCCAGTGAAAGTGTTTATTAACAAGACCATAGCTGTCAGTACTGTTTAAAAATTTAAATTTCATAATTTCTTATTAAACTATTTTTAGCTAGATGACTTGTAAACAGTATGTTGACATGCCCTCTAGTGAGCATAGTCTTTGTTATTGCTTCAAATGCATAACCTTCAAAATCAAAAAAATAAAAGAGCCTAAATCGCTGGCGCCTAAACAACAGTTAAAGAATTGTACATAAAAAGTATGCTTAATTACTGTGTTTTCAATTTACACAAATAAGCGGAAAACCATGCAAAGCACAACAAACTATATGGTAAAAAATTTAACGCAAAAAAAAATAGCAAGTTATACTTCACGTTTGCTTGAGGGCTATAATTCTATTATGGCTTACGACGATAATATTTTATCGTTTAGATTTTCAGCTTATGGAACTTTAGTATTGTTTAATATCATGGACAGCTATTATGATAATAAACCTATTACTTCAGAAGATATTTCAAATGGTATTGATTATAAATTTGGAAGTAGAAATTCAATTCTAAATCTAATCAAAAAAGCAGAAAAAAATAAATTAATTACTCGCACAACATCTAAATTAGATAAAAGACAAAAGTATATTACTCCAACTAAAACTTTAATTAATAGTCATGAAAAAATGATCGGATTTATTTTAAATTTTGAAAATAAATCTTAAAAAAGATTTAATAATTTAAATAATAACGGGACTAAAATTGAAGTTGCAATACCATTAAGTCCAAGTGCGAGAGCTGCAAAAACTCCTGCAGTTTCATTTCTACTCATCGCTCGTGCAGTTCCAATTCCATGCGATGCAAGTCCAAGTCCAAAACCACGTGCTGACATATCTTTTAATTTTAAAAAATCTAAAGCAAAAGTTCCAAAGGATGCGCCCATAATTCCAGTTAAAATTGTTATGATTGCAGTTAGCGATGGGATTCCGCCAATTAAATCTGAGACACCCATAGCAATAGGAGCGGTTGCACTTCTTGGCAACATGCTAAATAAAACTTGATCATCTATTTTAAAAATTTCACACAATGCAAATGTAGAAATGATTGCAAATAAACTTCCTATAACAAGTGAAACAGAAATACATAACGCCTCTTTTTGTATTAATTTAAATTGTTTATAAATTGGAATGGCAAGTGCAACCGTTGCAGGTCCCAACATAAAGTGAATAAATTTGGCACCATCGAAATATCTCTCATATGAAATATCTAAATTAATTAATACTAATGAAATAATTAAAATTGAAATTGCAACTGGGTTAACCAGTGGAAATAATTTTGATTTTTTATAAAGATAATCGCCTACTAAATAAGAACCGATAGTCAGCGTTAACCAAAATAAAGGTTCGGCCTGTAAATAAACCCAAATACTATAAAGTTTATCTTTTTCAATCATTTCTTATTAATTCGTTTATTAATTTTCTCCATTAAAAAAGCAGTCAAGCCAATGGTTAAAATTGTTGAGATAAAAACAATAACTAAAACTTTAAATAAATTATTTTCTAAATATGAAAGATGCATCACAACTCCAACTCCAATCGGCACAAATAAAAGTGATAGATAACTTAAAATATAATTTGAAGTGCTCAGCACGTCATTTCTTAATTTATTAACGATTGTTGTTTTAAATCGTTTTAAAAATATTAATGTAATAAGAAGAAGAATAAGCCCTATAACCGGACCTGGTATACGCATCTCAAAAAATTTTTTTAAAGCCTCTCCTAATAACTGAAAAAAGAAAATAACAAATATAGCGCGCAGCATTAAATTAAATAAAAAAAATTAATAACCACAAAACTCCAAGACCCGACAAAATCGTTGCTATCACACTTTCTGTTAAATAACCAACCAACACTGCGATAAGTGCTGCTAAGACTTTTGGATTGTCTAAAAATACTAATTGTCCTGTTGAATTTAAAAATATAGCTGGAAAAATAATTGCTGGGAAAACCGCACTGGGTATGTAACTTAAAACTATTTTTACTCTTGGACTAAAGTAATCTTTCTTTAATAATGCAATCATTGAAAATCGTGTAAAAAAAGTAACAAGTCCAGCAAGTATTAATGTAGTCCAAATCATTTTATTTTCTATAAAGTTTTGTGTGTGACAATCCGTAAGCAACTAAAATACCAGCGGCGGCTGCTACAATAATATAAGTTCTAAGAGGCAAATTAAAAAAAATGATCGCAAAAATTCCTGAAGTAATTGCGACAATCAAATGATCTATTTTTTTAATATCTACAATAATTAAAGAAATAAAAGTTAAAGGTACCGCAAATGCTAGATTTAATTCTTTTGGAATGACTTCTCCTAAAACAATTCCAGCAATTGTAGAAAGCTGCCAAACAAACCATAGTGTAAATCCAGACCCTAATAAATGATAATGCCTATCTTTATTTTTTGGTTGTTCTTTGAAATATTTCTGTGAAACGATAAAAGCTTGATCTGTTAAAAAGTAAGATAAAATAATTTTCCAAAATAATTTCACTTTTGTTAAATATTGAGCAATCACAGCGCTATATAAAAAGTGGCGTGAATTTACGATTGCAACAGAACTTACAATCACTGGAGTTGTTGCCCCACCTGTATAAAGTTGCACGAATGCAAGTTGAGATGAGCCTGCAAAAATAATAATCGACATTAAGAAGGTGACTGTAGAACCAAGTCCAGATTCAATTCCAATAACCCCAAAAATAACACCAAAAGGAACTACTGGAATAAGAAGCGGGATGACATCAAGACATCCTTTTGAAAAAATTTTGTAGCGGGTATTCATCTCTGGAGAGTTGCGAGTTTTTAAATTAAGTCTTCCCGTTTTAAGTGTAAATAATACAATAGTACAGTTATATACCCTGTCTTTAAATAATGGTCTCTCTTATATATAATGGATATTAGCGAATAATGATAATTTAAGCTTTCAAAACAAATACTCTTATCTATTAAATTATATATAAAGCCCCTTCATGAATAATAAAAATGGTAACGGCAGAAGTTTACCTCTTTTAATTATTGCAGCGCTTGGTGTTGTCTTTGGAGATATTGGAACATCACCATTGTATGCCCTTAAACTTTCTGTTGAGGCTACTCAAGGATCTGGTGCTAGTATTACCTCGTCTGTGCTTGGAGTTTTATCATTAATTACTTGGGCATTAATTATTGTTGTCTCGATTAAATATATTTTAATTATCATGCGAGCAGACAACCATGGAGAAGGTGGTGTCTTTGCTTTAACTGCATTGCTTCTCAGAAAAATAGAAAAAAAATCAAAAACTTCTAAAACACGTTGGTTTGTAATTATTCTTGGTACTTTAGGTGCTGCACTATTTTTTGGTGATAGTTTAATTACCCCAGCAATTTCTGTTCTCAGCGCTGTTGAAGGTTTAAAAGTTGTCTCTCCTGAGCTTAGCAAATACGTTATTTATATTTCAATAGCACTTGTCTCGATTTTATTTGCTATTGAAAAATTTGGTACAACTAAAATTGGAACATTCTTTGGTCCTATTATGTTGGTGTGGTTTGCAACAATTGGATATTTAGGACTGCTTGAGATTATTGATAAACCTTCAATCTTAAGAGCATTGGACCCAGCGTATGGCGTAAATTTTTTGCTTAATCATAAAGGTGTATCTGTTGCAATCTTAGGAACTATTGTTCTTGCGATCACTGGAGGTGAGGCTTTGTATTCAGACATGGGTCACTTTGGAAGATCTCCTATAAAATTTTCTTGGTTCTTAATCGTTTTCCCGGCATTACTGTTAAATTATTTTGGTCAGGGAGCTTTATTAATTGCAGATCCTAAAGCGATTGATAACCCATTTTATAGACTTGCTCCTGATTGGGCGTTAATTCCATTTATTATTTTAGCATCCACTGCAACAATCATTGCATCGCAAGCAGTAATTTCTGGAGTGTTTTCAATTACAAGTCAGGCTGTTCAGCTTGGTTATATTCCAAGACTAAGAATTAAACACACATCTGATAAAGAATATGGTGAAGTGTATTTGTCTAAAATAAATCTTTTTTTATTTTTAGGTGTTGTATTGTTAATTTTAGGATTTAAAAATTCTGAAAATTTATCTCACGCATACGGGATTTCAGTAACTGGTGCGATGTTGGTAGATACTATTCTTGCAACTTTCTTGCTTATAACTGTTAGAAAATGGAACAAATTAATTTTTATTCCGTTATTTTTAGTTCTGCTCATTATTGATGTTGTTTTTCTTTCTTCAAATTTAGTAAAAGTTTTTGATGGGGGTTGGCTGCCAATTGTAATTGCAGCAGCATTACTAACGGTTATGTTAAGCTGGATTATTGGACGAGACCGCATGTTGGCAGCTCGTTGGCAAGGTTCAGTTAAAATTAGTCAATTCATCTCTCAATTAAAGAGAAATAAAATTAAAGTTAAAAGAGTTTCTGGTACCGCAATATTCTTTGTGCCTAATCTTTCTGTTGTACCAATGGCTATGCTGCATAATCTAAAGCATAATAAAATTTTGCATAAACGAATTGTATGTATGCATTTACGTTTTGAGAACTTTCCAAAGCTTAGAAATGATGAACGTTTAATTGTTAAACATTTAGGATCTAATTTTTATACCATCGTAGTTCGCTATGGTTTTCAAGAAGAACCTAATATTCCAAGAGTTCTTGCGTTACTTAGAGCTAATGAATTTAAATTTAATATGGAAGAAACTTCTTTCTTTGTAGGAAAAGTTAAAGTGATTGCAAAAGATCCTTCAATTGTAACAAGATTATTTATTTTCATGCACCGCATTATGATGGGTGCAACTGAATATTATAAAATTCCAAAAGAGCGAACAGTTGAGCTCGGCGGCGTTATAGAAATTTAAATTATTTTTATTCTTAAGGGAGAGGCCCAGAATTTAATCTGGGCCTCAATTAACTTAACTTACAAGGGGGAACCTTATAATGTTTAGCTTATTTGTTCTCCATGCTGAGAAAGGTCTAAACCATCTCTCTCTTGAGCATCAGAAGCTCGTAATGGTGTAATTAAATTTACAACTTTTAAAATAATGAAAGTTACAACAGTCGTATAAAGTACTGTTACACCAACACCTAATAATTGTAATTTAACTTGATCAAATCCGCCTTCAACTCCTCCAATTGCTTTTGTAGCAAACACGCCTGTCAACACTGCACCAACAGCGCCGCCAAAAGCATGAATACCAAAAACGTCTAAAGCATCATCATAACCAAGTGCACTCTTTAATTTTGTGCAAGCTAGGAAACATAAAACGCCTGAGATTAGTCCGATGAAAAATGCGCCCATTGGATTAACAAATCCTGCGGCTGGAGTAATCGCAACTAGACCTGCAACTGCACCAGAACACAATCCAAGAAGACTTGGTTTTTTTTCACCTGAAAACCACTCTGCTAACATCCAAGCAATACCAGCGCTTGCTGCAGCAATTTGAGTTACAAGCATCGCCATTCCAGCACTTCCATTTGCAGCAACTGCTGAACCGGCATTAAAACCAAACCAACCCACCCAGAGCATAGAAGCTCCTATCATTGTTAGTGCAACGTTGTGTGGACGAGCTTTTGATTTTCGTTTTCCAATAACCAGAGCAGCAACTAAACCGGCAATTCCCGAATTAATATGAACAACGGTTCCGCCAGCAAAATCTAAAACACCCATTTTAGAAAGGTAACCACCTCCCCAAACCATGTGTCCAACTGGTGCATAAACCAAGATGCTCCACAATATTACAAATATAAATAGAGCCCCAAAATTTATACGCTCAACTATAGAACCGCAAATCAGAGCAACTGTAATAATTGCAAAAGTTAATTGATAACAAACAAACACTGTCTCAGGAATTGTTAAGGTTAAACCAGCAACTTCTACTCCTTTTAAGAAAGTTTTTGAAAAGTCACCGATAAATAAATTTCCTTCTCCAAACGTAAGTGAGTATCCACAAATAAACCACACCAACGTTACAACACATGTAATCATAAATGATTGACTAATTGTTGAGACGATATTTTTCTTACCTACTAAACCACCATAAAAAAGAGCAAGTCCTGGAATAGTCATTAATAGTACAAGCGCTGTACTAGTAAGCATCCACGAAGCATCTCCTGGATTCAAGACTGGCTTAGCTTGAGCAAAAGCTAGACTTGATTGTAGTAAAATTATTAAAAACAATGAAATCTTTGAAATTATTTTAATCATATTGCTTTATCTCCTTTTTCACCTGTTCGAACACGAATAACTTGGGTCAAATTAGTTACGAAAATTTTTCCATCACCAATTTTTCCAGTTTTCGCAGTTTTGAGAATAGTCTCTAAAGCATTTTTATATTTCTTGTTTGAGACCGCTATTTCTAGTTTTGCTTTAGGAAGAAAGGCAACTTCATATTCAGAACCTCGATAAAATTCTGTATGACCCTTCTGCCTGCCATATCCTTTGACATCTGTCATCGTCAACCCAACAACGCCAATTTTGTTAAGAGCTTTCTTAACATTATCTGCTTGTTCAGGTTTTATGATCGCAGTGATTAGTTTCATAATACTCCCTGTTTTTGTTTGTTTTAATTAATAATGTAGTAACAAAGATTTTTTTTAAAATGAAATGACCATTCAATGATTCAGATATGATCAGAATGCATAACAAAAAAATTAATTTTTTCTGATATTGATCTTAAATTGATTTAATTTATTGGAAAAATCATCAACTAAATTTAAAAGTGTATTACCATGCAAAGTAGGCATGACTCCTTTGCTTGTTCTATTAAAAAGTTTTTGATTTATTTCTTTCTCTAAATCCATCACCGCTCTTGAAAAAGTTGATTGGGATTTATTATGTTGTTTTGATGCTGTTAAAAAACTGCCTGCTTTAGCAACTTTTTTAAATACTTTTAGCTTTTCCCAATTCATTAAAAAAATTTTACATAAAAAATGCATAACTAACTAATGCAATATTGGAAAATGAGGTATGCTAATTAACTTTAAAGGTGCTGATAACTTTATAAGATCTATCGACTATGATCATCTCACCAGAGCTTGCAAATGCACCAGCTAGCCCATCGATTGTTGTATGATGCGCAACAAATATATAATTTTTATTCTTATCTAATTTTTCAATAAATTCTTTAGTTTTTTTCATATATGCGGGTGTTTTACTTGAATCTGCAAAGGTAGAATTTAATCCTGAAAAAGTTTCAAAATCTTTAAATGCGTTTCTTGCTGTATCTTTGCATCTACAATATTCGGATGAATAAACTTTTTCAAAAGAGATATTATTTCTTTTGAAAAATTCACCTATTCGTTTTGCTTGCTCAATACCTTCTGCTGATAAATTTCTTTGAGTTTTACAATCATTTAAATTAAAATATGAAGGATCGCCTGTTCCTGGCGCATCAGAATGGCGAATAAGAATTAACTTTCCACCCTCTTTTAAATCTTTAATAACCTTCTGCTCATTTGCAAAAGCTGGAAAAAAGCTTGTTATGCTTAAAAGACATACAAAAATTATTGATCTTACTTGCATTATATTAGTCTAGTAGTTGACTTCGAATAGTCATAATTAGAATTTAATTTACTAAATGATGACTAAATATTTAATTACTTTAATAGTTTTTTTAATTGCTGCAATACTATTTCTTTATTCACGCAGTAAAAAAAATAAAATTAGAGAGCTAAAAAAAGATCCCAGAACAGGAACTTTTAGCGATATTTAAAAATAATTTTTTTTAATATTTAAATGGAAAGCTTCTTTATCTATCCAGCCTTACTATTTCCGGCCATACCATTAATGATGACCAATTTTACTCATCGTTATAATAGCTGCGCTGCATTAGTTAGAAAAATTCATGCTGAAATTATTGAAAAAAAAATAGACACAAAAGATGTTATGGGCAGAAGATATATTGCTCAAATAAAAACTTTAACTTATAGAATAAAACTTATTAAACTTATTCAAACTCTTTCGGGAATTGCTTTATTTTCAAACCTATTAACTATTTTTTTTGGTTACATTCAAAAACCTGATATTTCATTAAACTGTTTTGGAATGGCAGTTGTTTTATTTGGAATTGCAATTATTTTATTTGTAATTGAAGTTCAAATGTCTGCCCGTGCTTTAGAATATCATTTGACTGATCTTAAAGAAAAAGAAGATAATATTTTTTAATACCAATCAAAAGATCAAGTCTTTGATCATTTGTGATTATATTTGCAACATAGAATGTTAGATTCGTACTTGAATGGAATTATTTTTTATTTATGATTTTATTTTTGCTAAATACTTAATTTTTATGAAAAATAATTAATGCGACAAATTGAGTTTGAAGCTATTTTTATCTTTGAAAATTAATCGCTATTCCTACTAAAATACTCAGAATTAAAGGTTGTATTTATTTTATTAGTATTTGACATTAAATATGAAAATAATTAATCATACACCATTCAAAAACAATGACTGAAACACTAACTCCTTATTTAAGTTCTTTTTTTATTCTTTTTAGAGAAGGATTCGAAGCTTTATTAATTTCTATTCTGGTATTCACATATTTAGATAAAATGAATGCAAGACATCATCGTCCTGCTGTCATGTGGGGATTGGTTGCTGGTGTAGTTGTATCTTTGCTAACTGCTTTAGCTGTAAAAAAAATTGCAGCAATAACACACGCTCATGAAGAATTATTTGAAGGTTCAGTGATGTTGATTGCCTCTGGTATGTTAGCTTACGTTGCCTATTTTAGTCATAACGCAAAAAAACATGTTGAGGGAAAAGTAGATAAAGCTATTTCTACTGGCAATCCTTTCTTTTTGTCACTTACAGTTTTTTTTGCAATTATACGAGAGGGCTTTGAAATAGTTTTATTTTATGCCGCTTTATTTACTTCTGCAATTTACAGTACAGTACCTGTAATTGCTGGAGCACTTACTGGCACATTAGCTCTAGTATTTGTTTATTTTGGTCTAAATAAAATTACAAAAATAATGCCGATGGGGACTTTCTTTAGAGTTTCAAGCATTCTACTATTGTTGCTTTCGGTTTACTTTGGGTATGAAGGTGCAAAAGAATTTTATGCAGGCTTGCGTGAACTAAAAGTAATCTAATTTATAAATTTAAAATTAGTAATTAATATTAATGATACCTGGCTTTAGTTATAGAAGAAGATTTTCAGATCTTTCTGAAAAAGAAATATTAGCATTAGCTATTTCTTCTGAAGAAGATGATGCTTCGATTTACAGAAGCTACGCTGAGAGCTTAATGAAGGATTATCCAGACACTGCAAAAATATTTTTAGATATGGCAAGAGTTGAAGATGGCCATAGAAAAGTTTTAATTAATAAATTTCAGTCAAGATTTGGTGAGAACATTCCTCTTATCAGAAGAGAACATGTTTCAGGTTTTTACGCTCGAAAACCAGTATGGCTTATAAAAAATCTGAGTGTTGATAGGATTAGATTAGAATCTGAAATGATGGAAAGAGACGCTTATAATTTTTATATAAAAGCAGCTCAAGCAACAACTGACGCTGGTACTAGAAAATTACTTGGTGATCTTGCTGCAGCTGAAGCCGGACACACGTCTGTTGCGGATAGATTAATAGAATCACACGCAAGTGGTGATGCAAAAGAAATTGAAGCGAGAACTTCTAAAAGACAATTTATTTTAACATGGGTTCAGCCTGGTTTAGCTGGATTAATGGATGGCTCTGTTTCAACCTTAGCTCCCATCTTTGCGACAGCATTTGCAACACAAAATACTTGGACAACTTTTGTTGTAGGTCTCGCTGCATCTATTGGTGCCGGAATATCTATGGGGTTAACTGAAGCCGTATCAGATGACGGTGCAATTTCTGGCAGAGGCTCTCCTCTAAAACGAGGTATTGCATCTGGAGTCATGACTGCAGTCGGTGGATTGGGACATGCTCTACCATATTTAATACCACATTTTTGGACAGCCACTATTCTTGCAATGATTGTTGTATTCTTTGAACTGTGGGCGATTGTTTGGATTCAAAATAAATATATGGAAGCTCCATTTTTTAGAGCAACACTTCAAGTTGTTGTCGGAGGAGCGTTAGTTCTTGCTGTTGGAGTTCTTATTGGAACAGGTTAATTAAGATCTATAATCAGCGTTAATTGAAATATATTCAGCGTTAAAGTCACAAGTATAAGCAGTAAATTTTCCTTTACCTAAATTTAAATTTACATCAAAAATAATATTGTCACCAAGCATATAATTTTTAACTTTTTGTTCATCATAACTTGGCACTTGCATTCCATATTTTGTAATTAAAGAATCTCCAATTTTTATTTCAATTTTTTCCTGTTTTACTCTTTCATTAGTTTTGCCAATCGCCATTAAAATTCTACCCCAATTAGGATCGCTTCCTGCAAGTGCAGTTTTTACAAGCGGTGAATTTGCAATAGACATAGCAACCTCTTTTGCAAATTTATCATTGGAAGCGCCCGTTACATTTATAGTAAGAAATTTTTTAGCGCCCTCGCCATCTAAAACAACTTGCTTTGAAAGGTCTAGCATCACTTCATAAAGCGCCTTTTCAAAATCTTTTGCAGCTTTTGAATTAATATCGTTAATAATTCTATTCTTAGCTTTTCTAGTTGAGAAAACCAAAACCATATCATTTGTTGAAGTGTCACCATCAACTGTAATTGCATTGAATGTATTTTCGGTATTTCTTTTCAACATTTTATTTAAAACCTCTTGAGAAATATTCGCATCAGTAAAAATAAAACCAAACATCGTTGCCATATTTGGCGCTATCATTCCTGAACCTTTTGCAATACCCGCTATATTTATAAAATCTTTATTAGTTTGCACTACAGCACAGCTCATTTTTCCAAATGTATCTGTAGTCATAATAGATAAGGCCTGTTTAATCCAAGTTAACTTTATAGGTCTTTTTAATTTTTCAATTAAATTTGGAAGAGCGTTCTTAACTTTTGCAAGTGGAAATGGTTGACCAATAACACCTGTGGATGCAAATAAAATTTGTTTGTTTGAAATTTTTTTCTTATCTAAAAAAAATTTTGATAATTCAATAATACTATTTAATCCTTGTTTGCCTGTGTATGCATTAGCATTTCTAGTATTAACTAATAAAGCTCTAACATCTTTTTTATTCGCTTTAACATTCCAATCAATACAAACAGATCTTGTAGAAGACTTTGTGTAAACTCCAGAAAATATCGCGCCTTCTGGAAAATAAAATAAACTCACATCGTCTCTATTTGTATTATACAAGCCTGCGCTTACCGTTGAAATCTCCAGCCCATCAATACTTGGCATCTCGGGAAAATCTTTAGTAACTCTATTAAGTTGTTTTTTATTAAAAAAATTTTGAAATAGCGTAGTCATGTGTATTTTATTTAGTATTTTTTCAGTTATAAGGTAGTTGTTAAATTTATACTATTTAATTTATCTGCAATAATATCTCAAAATGATACCTGGTTTAAACATTTTAAAAAAAATATTTAAAACGTCTAACGAACGTAAGCTTGTTGAGATAAGGCCGTTAGTCGAAAAAATTAATTCATTAGAACCTGAAATCCAAAAGCTTTCAGATCAAGAGCTAAAAAACAAAACACAAGAATTTAAAAAAAGAATTAAAAATGGAGAAAATTTAAACAAAATTTTACCAGAAGCATTTGCTTGCGTTCGTGAAGCAAGTGTTAGAACTACAGGACAAAGGCATTTTGATGTGCAGTTACTTGGAGGAATTATTCTTCATCAAGGCAATATTTCAGAAATGAAAACTGGAGAAGGAAAAACATTAGTTGCAACTTTGCCCGCTTATTTAAATAGCTTAACGGAAAAAGGCGTTCATGTTGTAACAGTGAATGACTATCTTGCAAAACGTGACTCTGAATGGATGTCAAAAATTTATAATTTTTTAGGAGTCAGTGTTGGCTGCATCATAAATGGTATCGATGATGTTAGTAGAAAAGCTCAATACGAATGCGACATTACTTACGGAACAAATAATGAATTTGGATTTGATTATTTAAGAGACAACATGAAATATTCAATTCCTGAGATGGTGCAGAGAAAACATTATTTCTGTATTGTTGATGAGGTAGATAGTATTTTAATTGATGAAGCTAGAACTCCGTTAATTATTTCCGGCCCCACAGAAGATAATTCCTCTCAATATTTTTTATGCAATAAATTAGTTAATCAATTAAGTAAGGAACATTACGATACTGATGAAAAAGATCGCAGCGCTTTGCTAACGGAAAAAGGAATAGATTTTATTGAAGATAAATTAAGAAAAATAAATTTATTAAAAGGTGCTAGTTTTTACGATCCACAAAATTTATCTATCGTTCATCACATTAATCAGTCTTTAAGAGCAAATATGCTTTTCAGCAAGGACAAGGATTATATCATAAAAGATAATCAAATTTATATTATTGATGAGTTCACGGGTCGTATTATGGAAGGCAGACGATACTCTGATGGCCTGCATCAAGCAATCGAAGCAAAAGAAGGAGTTCAAATTCAAAATGAGAATCAAACTTTAGCTTCAATAACATTCCAAAATTATTTTAGATTGTATGAAAAACTTTCGGGTATGACCGGAACTGCAATGACAGAGGCTGAAGAGTTTTACGAAATTTATAAATTAGATGTAGTTGAATTACCAACGAATAGACCCATGATTAGAAAAGATTTTAATGATAAAATTTTTAGAACTGAAAAAGAAAAGTTTAATGCAATTATAAAACAAATTGTCGAAGCCAATGAAAAAAAACAGCCTGTTTTAATTGGAACTACTAGTATTGAAAAATCTGAAAGAATTTCAAAAATTTTAAAACAAGAATCTATAAAACATAATGTTTTAAATGCAAAATTTCATGAACAAGAGGCAAGTATCATTGCCCAAGCAGGAAGGATTAGTGCAGTTACAATTGCAACAAACATGGCAGGCAGAGGAACCGATATTCAACTTGGTGGTAATTTAGATCTAAAAATTAAAGAAGGCGGAACTAATGATAAAATTCTAGTTGAGAAAACTAAACAAGAGCATGAAGAAGAGAAAGCAAAAGTATTAGCTAGTGGCGGGTTATTCGTTGTTGGAACTGAACGTCATGAAAGTAGAAGAATAGACAATCAATTACGAGGTCGAACTGGAAGACAAGGCGATATGGGCGCTTCCATTTTTTATTTAAGTTTACAAGATGATCTGATGAGAATTTTTGGATCTGAAAAAATTGATTTTATGTTGCAAAAACTAGGTCTTAAAGAAGGAGAGTCTATAGATCACCCTTGGATCAATAAAGCCTTAGAGAAGGCACAGCAAAGAGTTGAGGGAAGAAATTTTGATATTAGAAAAACTTTATTACAATTCGACGATGTAATGAATGATCAACGAAAAGTAATTTTTGAACAAAGATTAGGAGTAATAAAAAATCAAAATATTTACAATGTAGTAAACGATATCTTTGATGAGATGATAGAAAATTTAATTAGTGAAATACGTAACTACAGGGACAGTGCTGATATTAATTCAAAAAAATTAATTAAAACAAAAACAGAGCGTTTAAGCGGAACTAAAATTGATGATAATGATTTTAATGCTTGGCTTTCAAAAAGCAGTTCTGAGCAAAAAGAATTCTTAAAAAATCACTTTGATCAAAGAAGAAATGCAAGAATTACAACTGCTGGAGATGAAATTAACAAAGATGTTGAAAAGAGAATTTTTCTACAAAACCTTGATTATGAATGGAGAAGCCACTTGCAATATCTTGAACAATTAAGACAAGTAATTGGTCTTAGAGGTTATGGTCAAAAAAATCCATTAGATGAATATAAGAGAGAAAGTTTTAATTTATTTAAAGATTTACTTTCAAAAATTAAAGAAAATTTAATTATGTTCTTAATTAATATTCAAGTAACAAAAGAAGATAGACTGCCCCAATCACAACAACCTCCTGTTCAAGAAAAGATCTCAAGAAATGCTTCTTGTAATTGTGGATCTGGTAAAAAATATAAAAATTGCTGCGGCGCTTTAAGCAAAAATTAAAGCTAAAATAAATAAAATCACTATAACAACAACTGTTGCAACTAATCTACGATTATTCTGAAGTAATAATTTCCAATTAAACGGATTAAAAGTAACGGTGTTGATATGTGTGTCTTTATAGAATTCTTCTTTAGTAATCATCACATCTCTTCCTATGCTTAAAAATCTATTTTTTCGTTGATAAATAAGCTCTTCAGGAGATATTTGCATTAGTTCATTTAAATTTTTTTTAATACTCAATGTAACATTTACAACCATTTCATCGTGATTTCGATGAGCTCCGCCTTTTGGCTCTTTAATAATTTCATCAATAATTTTATTTTCAAATAAATCTTGTGAAGAAATTTTCATAGCTTCTGCTGCTTCTTTTGCTTTTTTAGGGTCACGCCAAAGAATAGACGCACATCCCTCTGGAGATATTACTGAATAGACAGAATATTCTAACATTAAAACTTTATTAGCAGTTGCAAGTGCTATAGCTCCTCCTGAGCCGCCTTCTCCTATAACAACAGAAATCATTGGAACTTTTACATTAAGACAACACTCAATACATTTAGCAATGGCCTCAGCTTGTCCTCTCTCTTCTGCTCCTTTTCCAGGATAAGCTCCTGGTGTATCTATAAATGTAATAATTGGAATATTAAGTCTATCCGCCAGATTCATTAAACGCATGCTCTTGCGGTACCCTTCTGGTCTCATCATTCCAAAATTTCTTTGGATTCGAGACTGAGTATCATTTCCCTTTTCTTGACCAATAACTAAAACAGAAATCCCATCAAGAGTTGCAAATCCTGCTAATACAGATTGGTCTTCTCCATATAATCGATCTCCGGATAGATTTGTAAAATCTGGAAAAATCTTTTGAATATAATTAATAGAACGTGGTCTAAATTCATGTCTTGCAACTTTTGTTTTTTGCCAGCGATTAAGATTTCCATAAGCTCTCTCTAGCGCTTCATTTAATCTTCTTTCAGCATCAACAACTGAAGGATTTTCAATGATAGTAATTCCCTTTGCAAGATAAGGGGCTTTTAGTTCCTGAACTCTTTGATCTAATACTTTAATATCGTCTTCAAAATCTAAGTAATTCATTAAATAATCTTATTTTTATACATATTGAGTTACAATAAAGTTTATATATAAATTGTGCGGTATATGAAATCTTTTCCAAAAAATACCGCTATTACAGGAAAAATTTCTAAAGAATTCGAAGAAATTTTAACTTTAGATTGTTTGGAGTTTATAGCTGATTTACATAGAAAATTTAACTCTCGAAGACTTGACCTATTAAAGCATAGACAAGAAGTTCAAAAAAAAATTGACGGGGGTTGGCGTCCTAATTTCTTAGAAGAAACAAAATCTATCAGAGAAAAAGATTGGAAAATTTTGGGCGTACCAAAAGATTTACAAGATCGTAGAGTTGAAATTACAGGTCCTACTAATCAAAAAATGATTATCAATGCTCTTAATTCGGGGGCCAGTTGTTTCATGGCGGATCTTGAAGATTCTGCAACTCCAGCCTGGAATAATGTCATAGAAGGTCAAATTAATTTGAAGAATGCAGTTAGTAAAAAAATTAATTTTACAGATAAGACCACAGGTAAAGAATATAAACTAAATGAAAAGCATGCGGTGCTTATTGTAAGACCAAGAGGATGGCACTTAGATGAGGCACATTTCTTAGTTGATAATCAAAAATGTTCTGGTGGTATATTTGATTTTGCTGCTTATTTTTATCATAACGCAAAACAACTTTTACAAAATGGAACAGGTCCTTATTTCTATTTACCAAAGATGGAAAGTCATCTTGAAGCAAGACTTTGGAACGATGTATTTACAGAAGCACAAAAAAAATTAGGGATCAAGCATGGAACAATCAAAGTAACAGTTCTGATTGAAACAATTCTTGCATCCTTTGAGATGGATGAAATTTTATTTGAGTTAAAAGATCACATCGTGGGTCTTAACTGTGGAAGATGGGATTATATTTTCAGCTACATTAAAAAATTTAAAAACTTTAAAGATTTTTTATTACCAGACCGATCTATTGTTAAAATGACTTCTCATTTTTTAAGATCATATAGTTTATTGTTAATTAAAACATGTCATCGTAGAGGTGCTCACGCAATGGGCGGGATGGCTGCTCAAATTCCAATTAAAGATAACGAAGCTTTAAATCAAAAAGCAATGGACGCTGTAAAACAAGATAAATTAAGAGAAGCTAATGACGGTCATGATGGCACTTGGGTTGCTCACCCTGGTTTAGTAAAAATTGCAAAAGATATATTCGATGAAAAAATGCCACAAGCAAATCAAGTAAATAAAGTTCCTAGCGATATAAAAATTGAAGCTAAAGATTTATTATTAGCTGAAAAAGGAGATATTACTGAAGAAGGTCTTAGAAAAAATATTTCTGTAGGAATTCAATATTTAGCTGCATGGCTTGGTGGAAATGGTTGTGTTCCCCTTTATAATTTAATGGAAGATGCTGCTACTGCTGAAATTTCAAGAGCACAGGTTTGGCAATGGAACAGACATCAATGTAAAACTATTGGTGGCAAAACAATTGACCCTGCCTACGTAAAAAATATTGTTAAAGAAGAAATGGCCCAGATTAAAAAAGAAGTTGGAGAACAAAAATTCGAAAAAGGCAATTACGAACGTGCTGCAAAAATGTTTGAAGAGATGTCAATTGCTAATCAATTTGAAGATTTTTTAACTGTTCCTGCTTACAATGAAATTGTTAGATCGGAAGCTCGATAAGACTGTTATTTAACTATATTTAATTTCTCTACTGGAATCTTTTCAATAATTTTTGTTTTTTCTAAAACAATATCTTTTGAACCAAAGTAATAAAGAATACAAAGGATAGCTATCAAGACAGCGATTGTAGCTAAGATAATTTGTATTGAGGTTCTAAAAGGCATAACAAATTAATTATATAATATTTCAATTAGAATTATGTTAATAAATTATTCATTCAATAATGGCAACGCATAAAAGTTTAGTATTGGTTGGAATGATGGGCACAGGCAAAAGTACCATTGGAAAAGAGGTTGCAAAAAAATTAAAAATTGAATTCGTAGATACTGACACATTAATAGAAAATGATGAAAATCTCACTATTGCTGAAATTTTCAAAAAAAATGGAGAAAAGTATTTTAGAGAATTAGAAGAAAAAATTTTCTTAAAAATTAAAAATGATAAAGAAAAAATAATTTCTGTGGGCGGAGGTGCATTTATTAATGATGCTATCAGAAAAAAGATTTTAAAAGAATATTTATCTATTTGGCTTAATATGAATGAAGATTTGATTATTAACCGCATTAAGCGTAATGCTAAAAAAAGACCAATGGTAGATCAAAATAACATTGAAAAAAGTATTAAAAATTTAAAAAAAAATAGAGATCCAATATATAAATTGGCCAACTATGAAATAAATTGTAATTTAAATAGTAAGAATAAGATTATTGAAAAAGTTATAGATTTTTATGAAAAAAATAACAATTAAAGTTAATTTAAATAATAACAGTTACCCAATTATTATTGGTAAAAATTTATTAAATAATACAGGTACTGAAATAAAAAAAATTATACCAAAGGCAAAAAAATTTTTATTAATTACTGATAAAAATATTCCAAAGTCTTACATTCGTTCAATCTTATCTTCTATAAAATCAAAAAATAAATACCTATTTACTTTAAGTGCTGGTGAAAAATCAAAAAATATGAATTTTACCAACGCAATAATAAAAAAATTATTTAAATATAATTTTAATCGTGATGATTGTGTGATTGCCTTGGGGGGAGGTGTAATTGGAGATTTATCAGGATTTGCAAGCAGTATATTTAAAAGAGGTATTAGCCTGGTTCAAGTTCCAACTACTTTATTAGCTCAAGTAGATTCTTCAATTGGTGGGAAGACTGGTATTAATTCTAGCGAAGGCAAGAATATGATTGGAACATTTTATCAGCCCAAACTTGTGTTAATTGATCCAACAACATTAAAAAGTTTACCTCATAGACATTTAGTTGCGGGTTACGCTGAAATTCTAAAATATTCTTTAATTATGAATGCAAAATTCTTTTCTTGGTTAGAAAAAAATTCTCATAAAATAATCAATTTAACCGACATGAATCTAGTGATGTATGCAATTAAAGAAAGCTGCAGAAGCAAAGCAATCATTGTTCAAAAAGATGAGAAAGAAAAAAATCTACGTGCAATACTCAACTTTGGGCACACTTTTGCTCATGCCTTTGAGGCAGTAAAAAAATATTCAAATGATCTTATTCATGGTGAGGCGGTTTTATATGGAATGATGATTGCATCTTCTTTATCCGTAAAAATGAAAATGCTTAATATTAATGAGTATCAACGAATAAAAAATTTATATAGAAAATTAAATATTAATTATCAAATTAAAAATATTTTTAATAAAAAAGATATAAATAAAATATTTAATTACATGCAACATGATAAAAAAATATCAGGTCAAAAAATTAACCTAATTTTATTAAGTAAAATTGGAAAGGCTAAAATTTTTCCTTCTGATTTAAATAAAAATATCAAACCTATCTTGGCTCAACAATTTAATTAATTTTTATTTCAAGAGAGTGGATAATATTTTTCATCTCTTCATTTAAAATTATGTAAATTTTTTTATGAGCATCTACTATCTTTAATTTTTTAAGTTCTGCAGAAGAAATTATCACTTCAAAATGACTATTATTGTTTTTTGGGGACTGAGCGTGATGCTGATGCAAATGTGATTTATTATTCACTTCTACATTCTCGCATACGATATTTTGTTTAATTTTATCTAAGATAATATATTTTAGATCGGACATAAAATAATTTTAATCAATTTAAAAAATTACGCAAATGAGAAAGATCTGTGAATGGAGTAAATGTAAAGAGATAGCTTCAGGTGAGGGTCTTATAAAGAAAGATATCAATAAACAATACAAATGGTTTTGTGGTGATCATTTAAAAATCCACAACAAGACCAACGATAATTCGTGTGATTGGAAAAGATGCAAACAGGCAGGAGAATTTAAAGCTCCTTCAAAGACTGTAGGCGAATATAAATGGTTCTGCTCAGAACACATAAAAATTTATAACCATGAGTGGGATTTTTTCTCTGAAATGTCACAAGACAAAATTGAAGAATTTATTCATTCAGATATTACCTGGCACAAGCCAACTTCTAAACTTGGTTCAAAAGATAATTTTTTTAATAAAGTATGGAGAAACATTTTAGAAGAACAAGATATTTTTCCTGCAAATTATTTTAAACAATTTGAAAAAAAAACAATTTATAGCTCAAAAGAAATAGAAGCTTTAAAAAAACTAGATTTAAAAAGTAATGTAAAATGGAGCGAAATTAGAGAGCAATTTAAAAAACTTGTAAAAAAATATCACCCAGATACAAATTCTGGAGATAAAAAATTTGAAAATAAATTAAAAGAAATAACAATTGCTTATACTCTTTTAAGGAATAATCAAAAAAACGTAAATCATGGACAATAATATTTTTGAAAGCACACCCGATATAAAGATTTCTGTAAAACAAACATTTAATATCGATACAGATATGACTGTTGAAGGTTTTTCAAAAAAAAATCAGTTTGTTCCTGAACTAGATAACGCTTACAAATTTGATCGTGATACAACTCTTGCAATTCTTGCTGGCTTTGTTTTTAATAAAAGAGTTTTAATTCAAGGGTTTCATGGCACAGGAAAATCAACTCACATCGAACAAGTAGCAGCAAGATTAAATTGGCCCTGCATAAGAGTAAATTTAGATAGTCACATTAGTAGAATTGATCTTTTAGGAAAAGATGCAATCGTAATAAAAGATAATAAACAAATTACTGAGTTTAGAGAAGGAATCTTGCCTTGGGCACTGCAAAATCCTGTAGCTTTAGTATTTGATGAATATGATGCTGGTAGACCAGACGTCATGTTTGTTATCCAAAGATTACTTGAAAGCGAAGGAAAACTAACTTTACTCGATAAAAATAAAGTAATTAAACAGAATAAATATTTTAGATTATTTGCAACAGCAAATACAATTGGTCTTGGTGATACTTCAGGACTTTACCATGGAACGCAGCAAATTAATCAAGGACAGATGGATCGATGGAATATTGTAACGACTCTGAACTATCTAAAACAAGAGAATGAACTTGAAATCATATTATCAAAATGCCCTCATTTAAATGATGCTGAAGGGAAAAAAATTGCACAAAAAATGATTCAAGTTGCTGATCTAACAAGATCTGGCCTTGCTAATGGAGACATTTCAACCGTTATGAGCCCTAGAACAGTAATGACATGGGCAGATAATTATAAAATTTTTAATGATATTGGTTATTCTTTTAGAATATCATTTTTAAATCGTTGTGATGAATTAGAAAGAACAATTATTGGTGAATATTTTCAAAGATGTTTTGCTAAGGAACTGACAGAAACATCTGCAAGTGTTAAAATAAATCTTAAAAATGGAAAATGAAAAACAGGCTGAAAATTTTAAAATAGCCATCTCATCAACCATTAAAGCATTAGCTAAAAAACAAGATCTTAATATTCTATTTTCAGACGCACCTACTAAAGAAAGTAATGTTATAAATCTTCCCAAAATTGCTTTCGATTCTATAGACGAATATCAAAATATTAGAGCTCTTGCGGATTCTGAGGCTTTAAAAATAAAATATAGTAATTCAGAACTTTTAAAAAAATTTGAACCAAGAGGAATGATTGCAAAGAATATTTATAAAAGTGCTGAAAAAATTCGTTATGAAAAACTAGGATCAGAAAATTTTGCAGGAATAAATTTGAACTTTAAAAACTACTACCAAAAGAAATTTAAAGAGCAAAATGAAGATACCTATAATAGCATTGAAAAAGCTTTTGATATTATTTTAGCAAATCACCTGCTTAATCTTGACTTAAATATTGAAGAAAAGAAGAGTTTAAAAAATTGGAATAAGAATATTGATGAGCAGATTAAAGATAAATTAGATTTGTTAAAAAAAAATATTTCCGATCAAGAAAAATTTTCTACTATTTTAAACTCTATTATTCAGGATCTAAAATTAGAAGAAAAATTAAGTCCTAATGATAGTGATAACGATAACGAAAAAAATAACGAAAATAAACTTAAAGATCAGAACGATAATCAAATTAACCAAGATAAAACATCTGATAAGCAAGACTTTAATATTGAGAGCATAATTCCTGATGTAGAGATTGATGCAAACCAGAGTGAACAGGAGTCCCTAATTGAAGATGAAAATAACTCAAATGATGAAATCAAATCTTCTAATGTAAAAAAAAATAACAGCGAAGTTAAATATAAAATTTTTACAAATAAATTTGACAAAACTATTAACGCTGAAGAAATGGTTGATCCTAGTGAAATGATTAAATTTAGAGAAAATTTAGACAATCAATTAAAATCTTTTCACAACTTCATTTCAAGGCTTGCAAATAAATTACAAAGAAAGCTGTTAGCATTTCAAAATAGATCTTGGGAGTTTGATCTTGAAGAAGGTATGCTTGATACCGCAAAACTAACCAGAGTTATCATCGATCCTCACAACTCGCTTTCTTATAAAAAGGAAAAAAATACAAATTTTAAAGATACGGTAGTAACTTTGTTAATTGATAATTCTGGATCAATGCGTGGCAGACCTATCTCTATTGCGGCTATTTGCGCTGACATTTTATCCCGCACATTAGAAAGGTGCTCTGTAAAAGTTGAGGTATTAGGATTTACAACATTAAATTGGAAAGGTGGAAAAAGTAGAGAACTATGGTTAAAAAATAAAATGAAAAATCCTGGAAGATTAAATGATTTATCACACATCATTTATAAATCTGCCGATACCCCATGGAGACGAGGAAAAAACAATTTAGGATTAATGTTAAAAGAAGGGATCTTAAAAGAAAATATTGATGGAGAAGCAATCTTATGGGCTTACCAAAGATTAAAAAAGAGAAGTGAAGAAAGAAAAATTTTAATGGTAATTTCTGATGGAGCTCCTGTCGATGACTCAACTCTTTCTGTAAATCCAGGCAATTATTTGGAAAGACACTTAAAAAATACTGTAAAATGGATCGAGAATAAAAACGATGTTGAGATTAACGCGATTGGAATTGGTCATGACGTAACAAGCTACTATAGCAAAGCTTTAAAGATTGCAGATGTGCAAGAACTCGGAGATGCTTTAATTGACCAGCTTGCAGATTTATTTATTGAAGAACCAAAAAGAAAAAAAACAATTAACTAAATCTAGCAATTGCAATTCTAAATGGCAGTAACATTGCAAGATCTACAAATAATTTAACTGCCAAATCTCCAGCTGCCAATATAATCCAAGGAGAACCTGTTCCGTAAAAAGCTATACTAAAAAATAGCACAGTATCTAATATCGAGCTAAGAATTGAAGAAACAAGTGGCGGAATAAACCACAGTTTATTTCTTAAAACATTAAATACTCTAATATCTAAAAGCTGACCGGCTAAAAAAGCAACTCCTGATGCAATAACTATTCTTAGAACGATTAGGTTAAATCCTTCAAAAGTTAAAATAAATGAAAAAAAAATCCCAAGTATAAATCCAAAAATAACAACCTTTTTAGCAAATTCTTTGCCAAAGAATCTATTTGCAAGATCAGTAACTAAAGAAGTAACTGGATAGGTAAAAGCACCCCAAGTTAAGATTTCTTGCATTCCAAAATATGGAAAAGAAAATTGTACTAAATAATTCGAAGAGCAAATAACAACAGCCATAATGGCCGAGTATAAAAATATCTTTTTTGAATATGCCAAGAAAACTAATTAACTTTAGCTTTTGTTTCTTTTTTAGCTTTAATTTCTTTTTTAGGTTTTTTAACGTGAGGAACGATTGTTAATAAAAGTTTTCTTATTTTTTTAACTCTGTGAGATAAATTCTTATTTTTAGCTCTTAACAAAAACTCATCAATGCCTCCTCTAAAATCTACGGCCTTAATTGCACGAGTACAAATTTTAATACGAATATCACGATTTAATTTTTCGCTTTTAAAAGAAACTTTCTTAAGATTTGGGAAAAATCTTCTTTTAGTTTTGTTATTAGCATGGCTGACGTTATGACCTGTTTGTGGTCTCTTACCTGTCAGTTCGCAAAGTTTAGACATATTTTCTCCTGCAAGGGATATAGTTAGATGATGAATTTACGTCAAGGTATTTCTTATAAATCCTGAATTATTTGTAGTAATTGATTTCTTGTTTTTAGAAGATTAGTCCAATAATTATTAGTTAACCTAAAATTTTCATGTTCCAAGTTTACCTTCCAATCGTAGAGGTTCATATTAACATTTTATATTTATTATCAATCAGCGGCTTTATAGGTTTCTTAAGTGGTTTACTTGGTATTGGTGGTGGGTTTTTAATGACGCCTGTTTTAATTTTTTTTGGTATCCCCCCAATGCATGCTATAGCAAACGGATCCAACAATATTTTAGCATCTTCTGTTTCTGGAACATTTGCACATTGGTACAAAAAACAAGTCGATATTAAGATGGGTTTTTACATTTTAGGCGGGGGGTTTTTTGGTGCGACTATTGGTATTTATTTTATTAAATTATTAATTCAAGCTGGAAAGATTAATACGATAACTTCAATCTTATATTTTGTTTTATTAACTAGTTTTGGACTTTTAATGTTCATTGAAAGCCTTGCGGAGTACCGCAGAATAAAAAATAAAAAATTTATAAGACAGAAATTTCGTAAACACACATGGATACATGGACTCCCTTTTAAAGTTAGAATGAATTCTTCAAGACTTTACATCAGTATTATTCCGCCAATATTTTTTGGATTCTTAACTGGAATTATTTCATCGATGATGGGTGTCGGTGGAGCATTTATTCTAATTCCAGTGATGATTTATGTTCTTGGAATGCCTTCTAAGCTTGTTCCAGGAACATCTTTATTTGTGATGATTTTTGTTATGACATTTGTAACTTTTTTTCATGCTATCACTAATCATAATATTGATCTTATTTTAGTTTCTATTCTTATGTTGGGATCAGTAATTGGAGTGCAATTAGGAACAAGACTTGGAATGAATTTAAAAAATGAAGAACTTAGAATTTTAATGTCAATTATCATTACTATTTTTGGATTAAAGTTTGGTTATTCTTTATTCGTAGAAGAATTAAAGTTTAAAATTTTTAAAAAAATAGAAAATCAAGATCACTTAAATTTCTTTCAAGATTTTATTTATCAATTTGTAAATACTAGCCCAATATTATATGCCTTAACTGCAGTAGGACTGGCTATATTAATAGGATACTTCAGTTCTTTTATTTTTAAAAAACTAAAATATTAATTATGCCAATAGAGAAAAAAAAATTAGCAACAATATTAGGATATCTTGGCCTCATTCCTTTTTTTACATTTACAATTATTTTTTTTATTTCAAATTTTAATAACTATGTTGTCGATGTATATTTATTCTATTCAAATATAATTCTAGCTTTTCTTTGTGGTAGTCAGTGGAGCAAAATTCTAAATAGTAATATTTCTAATAACAGAAATTTACTATTAACCTTAAGCGTTGTAGTTCCAGTTTTTTCTTTTATTTTAGATTTTTTTTCAAACCAAGATATAAAAATTGCAGTCTATATAATCTTGTTCTTTTCAACTAATATTATAGATGGAAAAATATTTTCTGAACCTAGTAATATTTGGTATTTAAATCTTAGGAAACGGCTAACTTTTTTAGTAATTTTGACTTTGGTAATTAATTTATTCGCTGTCAACGCCTACCGCTTTTTGTAAAGAAGAGAAACCATCTCTTCTCAAGAGCTCGGCCAATTCTTGTTTAATGGCTCTTACAACAAAAGGTCCTTTGTAAACTAAACCTGTATAAAGCTGTAATAAAGAAGCTCCAGCTCTTATCTTTTCATAAGCAGAAATTCCTGAATTAATTCCACCTACGCCAATTATTGGTACTTTTGCTTTAAGAGTTTTAAAAAATTTTTTAATAATTAAATTAGAAGTATCTTTTATTGGAGTGCCTGACACTCCGCCTATTTCGTTTTTTTGTTTATTTACTAAATTTTCTCTTAGTTTTACTGATGTATTAGTTAAAACTAATCCATCTAAATTAAATTCTAAAATATTTTTACAAATCATATCAATATCAGCGTCATTGATGTCGGGTGATATCTTTAAAATAACCGGTGTATTGCTGCTTAAATATTTTTTTGTATTTAAAATTTCACTTAATAATTTTTTTAAATTTTCTTGTTCATGAAAATTTCTTAAATTTTCAGTATTAGGTGATGAAATATTTATACATATATAACTACATAAATTATGAAAATTTTTAAAACACTCTACATAATCATCAATACGGGATGTACTGTCTTTATTAGGCCCTATATTAATTCCTAAAATTCCCTCTGCTTTTTTAGTTTCAATCCTACTTTTGATTTTAGCTAGACCCTGATTTGGAAAACCTAAACGATTAATAATCGCCTCATCTTCCATTAATCTAAAAACTCTTGGCTTTAAATTTCCTTCTTGTGGCTTTGGAGTAATAGTTCCAACTTCTGCAAAACCAAATCCAAGTGCAAGCATTTTATCATATACTTCTGCATTCTTGTCAAAACCTGCTGCTAGTCCTATTGGGTTTAAAAATTCTTTTCCTAAAACAGTAGTCTTTAAAATCTCATCATCTTTTGATGGGAAGAGTGGAATATAAAAATTCTTTAAAAACTGAATGGCTAAAGAATGGGCAAGTTCGGGATCAAGCTTATTAATAAAAGAATTAATAATCTGATAATTCATTTTTATGACTAATCATTAATAGACTTATTAATTAAATTCACTGTTTCTTTAATACCATAAAAACTTATAAAAGATCCCATTCTAGGTCCTTGTTCGTCTCCGAAAAGTACTTCATAAATCATTTTAAACCACTCTCTTAATCTCTCTTTTGAATAATGAATTTTGCCAACTGAATAAACTATAGTTTGCATTTCTTCTGGCTGTAAGGATGGACTCATTTTAGAAATTTGCTCAGCAAGATCTTGCAATGCTTTTTTCTCAGTTGCGTCTGGTTTTCTAAATTTTTTGTTAACTTTTACAACGTCATTAAAATAATTAATGGCATTTAAGATAAGTTTTGCAAGAATAGGATGATTTTCTTTAACTAAATTTGGACTGAAATTCTTGATAAATTTCCAAATAACTTCTTCTTTATCTGTATTGCTAACGCTCACTAAATTAAGCAAAATATTAAAAGAGATAATTATTTCTTCCTTTGGTGGATTGCCACTGTGAACATGCCAAACCGGATTTCCTAATTTTTCTTTTGCTTCTTGCTTGTCAAATTTTTCTAGGAAAGAAAGATATTCATCGACTGCTTTTGGAATAACTTGGAAATATAATTTTTTAGCTCTTGTTGGATTTTGATACATATACAAAGACAAACTTTCAGGAGATGCATACTTAAGCCATTGTTCAATTGTAATTCCATTGCCTTTTGATTTAGAAATCTTTTCTCCGTTCTCGTCTAAAAATAACTCATAAGCAAATCCAGCTGGTGGTATACCTCCTAAAATTTTACAAATTTTACTGGATAGTTCTGCGCTTGGGGTTAAGTCTTTTCCATACATTTCAAAATCAACTCCAAGAGCAAACCAGCGCATAGCCCAGTCTACTTTCCACTGTAATTTACATGCGCCTCCTGTAATTTTTGTTTCAACTTTTTTATTTCCATTTTGATAAACAATAGTTTTGTTATCTAGATTCTTTTCAACTACAGCAACTTCTAATACTTTTCCTGTTTCAGGACAGATGGGTAAAAATGGACTGTAAGTTTTTCTTCTTTCTGGACCAAGTGTTGGCAAAACAATGTCCATAATTTTATCGTAATTTTTTAATACTGCAGTAAGAGCGTCATCAAATTCACCTTTAGTATAAAGTTCAGTTGAACTTTTAAATTCATATTTAAAATTAAATTCATCTAAAAATTTTTTTAACATATTGTTATTATGCTCTCCGAAACTCTTAAATTTTTTAAACGGATCAGGAATTGCTGTTAGTGGCTTATTTAAATTATCTTCTAAGATTGATTTGTTTGGAATGTTATCTGGAACTTTTCTAAGTCCATCCATATCATCTGAAAATGTATATAATTTAACGGGTATATTCGATAATCTTTGGAAAGCATTCATAACCATAGTGGTTCTACAAACCTCTCCAAAAGTTCCAATATGAGGGAGTCCACTTGGTCCATAACCAGTTTGAAATAAAACGTAACCTTTTTTCTCTATTATTTTTAATCTTTTTTTTAATATTTCTCTGGATTCGGCAAAAGGCCAAGATTCTGAATCTTCAAAAAACTTTTTATCAATTAACATTCTTAGATCTTAATTTAATTTGCTGATTAATGATAATTCTTACCTCTTTAAATATTGGATCTTCTAACCTTTTATTAAGTATTGTCCAAGTGTAAGGAATTAGTTTTAAATATCTGCTTTTTTTGTCTCTCTTAAAAAGCCTTGAAAATATTCCTATAATTTTCATAGCTCTTTGCACCGAAAGAATAGAAAATTCTTTCTTAAATTTTTCAATATTAAAATTTTTTTCTTTCTTAACTAATAATAAATAATAATTGAATAACTTTTGCTTCAACTCAGGACTAGTTTTGATCCTAACGTCATCTATCAGGGAAAGTATGTCGTAAGCTCTTGAACCAATCAGGGCATCTTGGGTATCAATAATACCGATTTTATTTTTTGATCCTTCTTTATATTCCATCATATTTGAGACGTGAAAGTCTCTATGAACAAAATAATTATTCTTAATAAGATTATTCTTTAAAATTAATAGTAACAATTTTCTTAATTTTTTAATTTTAGGATTATTTTTTATATTAAGTATATGTGGCAAATACCAAATAAAAAATAAATCTATTTCTTTTTTTAATATTCTAAAATTATATTTTTTAAATCGAAATATATTATTTTTAAAATTTATTCTTTGTAATTTAATTAAATATTTAATTAATGATTGGTAAATACTATATTTGTTTTTGGATTTTTTAATTAACTGAAGATAAGTTTTATCTCCAAAATCCTGCAATAAAGCCAAGCCATTTTTATAATCATAATTTATTGCTTTTGGCGCATTAATCGCTTGTTTGCTTAAAAAATTATTAATTAAAACATAATTTAAAATATTAGACTTCTTATCCTGCTCTGCGGAAGCAAGAATATAAGATTTATTTTTATAGTAAATTCTAAAATATTTTCTAAAAGAAGCATCTCCTTTTATTTCTTTTATTTTATAATTTTCTATATAATTTTTTTTAAGAAAAATTTTTATTATTTTTAATCTATTTTTTTTAATCATTAATATCAAAGCCTAACCACTTTCCTTTTCCATTAAACTCTAGAGACCTGAGATCTTTATCGGGATCATAAGTAAATTTAATTTGTAAAAAATCATTGAATGAATTCATGGCAATTTCTGGCCATTCAATAATATTTATAAAATCTTTTGCTGTATCGAATAATCCTATATTTAAAATTTCTTTTTCTTTTTTTAATCTATAAAAATCATAATGGGCAATTTTTAAACCTTTTCCTAAATCATAATATTGAACTATATTAAAAGTGGGGCTTACAATTTCTTCTAAAGGATGTTGATTTTTTTGCTGTAAATAATGTATTAAAAATCTAGTAAATGTTGTCTTGCCAGTACCTAGATTGCCACTGAGTAATATAAAGTCGTTTAGTTTTAAATTAATTGCGACAGCTTCAGCAAATTTTTTTGTGGAATCTAAAGATTTTAATTCCATTTAATTGAAATTAATAACGATATGTATCTGGTTTAAAAGGTCCTTTTTCAGGAACGCTAATATAATCAGCTTGTTCTTTGCTTAATTTAGTAAGCTTTGCACCCACTTTTGCAAGATGTAACATCGCAACTTTTTCATCTAAATGTTTTGGCAAAACATAAACTTTGTTCTGATATTTTCCATTACTGTTCCATAATTCTATTTGCGCAATGACTTGATTTGTAAAAGAAGCGCTCATAACAAAACTAGGATGTCCTGTTGCACAACCAAGATTCACTAGTCTGCCTTCTGCTAATAAAATAATTCTTTTTTTATCTGGAAATTCAATTTCATGAACTTGTGGTTTTATTTCGTTCCATTTGTAATTTTTTAATGCACTCACCTCAATTTCATTATCAAAGTGTCCAATGTTACAAAGAATTGATCTATCTTTCATTTTCCTCATATGTTCGATGTTAACAATGTCTTTATTTCCTGTAGCGGTAACAACAATGTCGGCTGATGATATTGCCTCATCCATTAATACAACTTGATATCCTTCCATTGCCGCTTGCAATGCACAAATTGGATCAGTTTCGGTAATCAAAACTCTTGCGCCACTTTGTCTAAGTGATGCGGCACTACCTTTTCCAACATCTCCAAATCCGGCAACTATAGCAACTTTTCCTGACATCATGACATCCGTTGCTCTTCTAATTGAATCTACTAAACTTTCTCTGCAACCATATAAATTATCAAATTTAGATTTTGTTACTGAATCGTTAACGTTAATTGCTGGAATTAATAATTTATTATCTTTCTCTAATTTATTTAAAGCTTTAACTCCAGTAGTAGTCTCTTCAGAAACTCCCTTAACATTTTTTAATAAATCTTTGTATTTATCGTGCAATAACATTGTTAGATCCCCACCATCGTCTAATAAAAGATTTGGTTTCCAATCTTTCTTTCCATTAATAGTTTGTTCAATGCACCACCAGTATTCTTCTTCTGTCTCGCCCTTCCAAGCAAATACCGGTATTCCTTTTGCAGCAATTGCTGCTGCGGCATGATCTTGTGTTGAAAATATATTGCAAGATGACCATCTAACCTCCGCTCCCAGAACTACTAATGTTTCTATCAAAACTGCAGTTTGAATTGTCATGTGAAGACAACCAATTATTCTTGCTCCTTTTAAGGGTTTGCTAGATTGATATTCACTTCTGATTGCCATTAAACCTGGCATTTCAGTTTCTGCTAGAGAAATTTCTTTATTACCAAATTCTGCTAGTTTTAAATCTTTTACTTTAAAATCTTGGGTCATTTAAAAAGTTAACTAACAATAAAACTTAGATATATCAATTTTATTTATGAGCTTTAATCTGCTATTGGCAAATCAATCTCAACTACGGCGCCCCTTCTTCCTTCTTCATTTAAATTATACGCTTTAATATGACCTTTGTGTGATTCAACTATATTTTTAACTATATTTAATCCTAAACCAGAATGCAGACCGAACATTTCCTTTGGTCTATTACTATAGAATCTTTCAAAAACTTTTCCGATATTACTTTCGTTAAATCCAGGACCCTCATCAGCAATAATTATTTTTGCATAATTATTCGCGCTTTCAATATTTATTCTTAGAATGCTTTTTTCAGGACTAAATGAGATAGAATTTTCTAATATATTCGAAATAACTTGTTCAATTCTGCTTTCAAAACCAATAACAAAAGTTTTTTTCTTAATTAAATTATTAATCTCTATTGAAATATTTTTTTTAGTATTATCAATAACCTGCTGATATTCGTCTGCAACTTTTTTTAAAAGTTTAATTAAATCAAATCTGGTTAATTGTAATTTAGCTTCTAAAGCCTCACCTTTTAGCATGTTAGAATAGTCTGTGATTAATCTTTCAATTCTCACAACATCGTCATTTAAAATTCCAAGTAACCTAGCCTTTTTTTCTGCATCTTTTGCATTGGGTAATAACTCTGATGCTGCTTTTAAGGATGCTAATGGATTTCTAATTTCGTGAGTAAGATCAGATGCAAATCTTTCTGCAAATTCAATTCGTTTATATAAATTATCTGTCATCCCTGATAGCGATCTTGATAAATTACCAATTTCATCTCGTCTTAAATTAATTCTGTTAATAATTTTATTGTCGGGGTTATCAGAGCTTGCTGAGGTTGCGTAACGCCCTAAAATTCTAATTGGTTTAATAATATTTGCATTTAAAAATATTGAAAAAATTAATATGATTGCAGCAACACTTAATACCGTTCGAATAACAAAGTTTTTTCTTTCAACGATAGCATTTTCAATGTCATTTGAATCTTCCGAAATAACAATGAAGCCTTTATTTTCAGAATTTAAAGTTAGAGAAGATAAACTAACAACAACAAAATTATTTTTGATCTTTCTTGAAAAAGTTAAAACCTTGTCAGATCCTAATATACTTAAATTATCATTAATAATTTTATTAAGTATCTTTTCTTCTTGTTGAGTAGTTAGATCGGATGTGTCTGGTATATTGTCTATTGTTAATTTTCTTTCTTGAACATCTGGCACTTTATAAAATGGTTTAGCATTTATATCTAGAGAGTGTGTATCTACTATAATTTCTTTCTTTAGATCATAAATTCTAATTTGATTAATATTAGGCAATAAATATTTGTAATTTGCTAAAAAGATTTTAAGATTATCTCTCTTGTAAGGAATACGCTGTAACTCCATGTTTAAAGCAATATTCTTAATAAGTTTAGAATGCTCTTTCTTTTTATTGCCTACAAGCTCAGGTTCAATCGACTGAAGATAAGAATAAGTTGCTAAGGTTAATATTGAAAAAAAAAATAAATTTATAAATAAAAATCTTGCTAATAAAGATTTTAAATTAACAGAAAACTTCATTCTATTTAACTAACATTCCAGCGATAGCCACTTCCATATCTGGTCTCAATTGCTGAAAATTTTGGATCAATCTTTTTAAATTTTTTTCTTATTCTCTTAACATGACTATCTATGGTTCTATCTTCAATGTCATTTTCCTGCTTATAGGCAATATTCATTAGATAGGCTCTTTCTTTAACAACTCCAGGCCTTTTTGCTAACTCATAAATAATCTTAAATTCAGTTGTAGTTAATTTATCGGGCAAAGTTTTTCCTCCCCACTCACATTCTAATTGTTCGGAGTCTAAGATTAGTCTTCCAACAGTTAAAATATTTTTTGGTTGAGAAGCAGTCTTGGGTTCTAGCTTTCTGAATTGAACACGAATTCTCTCTATTAATACTTTAACAGAAAAGCCCCCTGACTTTTTAACGTAATCGTCAGCACCTAATTTTAATCCCAATAATTCATCCACCTCATCATCTTTGGAAGTTAATAAAATTATAGGTATAGAAGTTTTTTTTCTTAATTTTTCTAATAATTCTTCACCGTTCATTTTGGGCATCTTTAAATCTATAACTGCTAGATCAGGAGGATTACGCGTCATACCGATGTATGCGCTTTCACCATCAAGGTAGGTTTGAACTTTAAATCCCTCATTCTCAAGCGCCATTGAAACGCTTGTTAAGATATTTCTATCGTCGTCGACTAGGGCGATTGTTTTGTTCATATAAATTATTTTATAATAATATTTGTATAATCAAAAGTTTTAATGCGCAGTGGTCCAATTTAATCCTTCTTTAATATCTACGCTTAAAGGAATGGAAAATTTATAGTCTGGTTCTGATGCTTTTGACATTATTTCGACAATATCAGCTTTTGATTTTTTAATATTATCAACAGAAGATTCAAACACTAGTTCATCATGAATCTGCAAAAGCATTTTACATTTTAAGTCTTGATCTTTAATTTTTTGATCTATTTTAATCATTGCAAGCCTTAGAAGATCCGCAGCAGTTCCTTGTATTGGAGCATTAATAGATGCTCTTTCTTGAAAAGTTCTTAATGTATGATTTTTGTCATTAATATTTGGAAAGTTACATTTTCTACCAAATATTGTTTTTACATAACCATATTTTCTACAGCTCTTTAATGTTTCATTCATATAATCTTTTATTTCTGGAAATTTCTTAAAATAAGATTTTAAAAAAGATTCTGCTTCAGTATTAGAAACTGAAATTTGCTTCGCAAGACCATATGATGAAATTCCATAAATAATTCCAAAATTAATTGCCTTTGCTTTTCTTCTCATTTCTTCATTAATTTCCGTATGCTTTACTTCAAAGATTTGGGCTGCTGTAATATTATGAATATCTTCAGAATTTAAAAAACCTTTCTTGAGTTCTTTCACGTCAGCCATATGCGCAAGTATTCTCATTTCAATTTGACTATAATCTGCTGAAATTAAAAAATTATCTTTCTCAGCTATAAATGCCGACCGTATTTCCTTTCCTTCTGCTGACTTAATTGGAATGTTTTGAATATTTGGATCGCTAGATGCAAGTCTGCCCGTATTGGTGGCCGCAAGTAAAAAAGATGTATGAATTCTTTTGGTTTTTGGATCAATAAATTCTTGTAAACTATCAGTATAAGTATTTTTTAATTTAGATTTTTGCCTCCAGTCTAAAATTAATTGGGGTAAATCATGTCCTTTAAAGGCCAAGTCCTCTAAAATATTAACATTGGTTGCGTAGTTGCCTTTTTTGGTTTTCTTGGTGCCAACAATTTTTAGCTTTTTATAAAGAATATCGCCAAGTTGTTTTGTAGATGCAATATTGAACTCTTCACCTGCAAGTTCATAAATTTTCTTTTCTAGAACTTTTAAATCTTTCTCAAATTTTAATGATAAATTTTTTAGAATTTTTTCATCAATCTTTATTCCATTTTCCTCCATCTGAGACAACACTTTGACCATTGGCTTTTCAAGTTCCTGATAAACTTTCAATACTTCTTCTTTAAAAATTCTATTATTAAAAAAGTTATATAGTCTTAAAGTAACATCAGCATCTTCAGCTGCGTATTCCGTTGCCTTATCAATATGAACCTTATCAAAAGTAACTTGCGACTTTCCAATGCCTGCAACATCTTTGAATGAAATCGTCTTATGATTTAGATGAATCTCAGAAAGTAAATCCATTCCATGACGATTTATTCCAGCATCTAACACGTAAGACATTAACATTGTGTCTTCTATTGAATTTAAATGGATTCCATATTTTTTTAATATTCCAAAATCATATTTAATATTCTGTCCAATTATTTTTATACTTTTGTCCTCAAGAAAAGGCTTAATCTTTTTAATGACAGCATCAATATCCAACTGTGATTTAATTTGTTTATCTTCTTTATTAGAATGATTTAAAGGTATGTAATAAGCATTCCCCTCTTTTACACATAAAGAAATACCAACTAAATCAGCCTGTCTAATATTTAAAGAATTTGTCTCAACATCAACAACAATAATACCTTTTTTTTCAGCCTCTTCTAAAATTTTTTCTAGCTCGGATAATTTAAATACTGTTTTATAATTATCTCTAGAAATTTTTGCGCCTACGGAAATAGTGTGTTTTGTTTCTTCTAAAAAAACATCTTGTTTATCTGTTTGTCCTCCATGAGCTTTTTCAATTCTTTCTAAAAGTCTCGTAAATTCCATTTTTTTTAAAAATGAAATAATTTTTCCCTTATCTAAATCCTTAACTATAAAATCTTCGATTTTTTCAACTGTAGGAACATCATCTTTTAGAGTTACTAATTTCTTACTAATAAGCGCATTTTCTTTATTGTCAGAAATTGCTTGTCTTCGTTTTGGCTGTTTAATTTTATCTACGTTCTTTAATAAGTTCTCTACTGAACCAAATTCATTAATTAACTCTGCGGCAGTTTTAACTCCTATGCTTGGAACGCCAGGTATATTATCTGAGCTATCCCCTGCTAACGCCTGAACTTCAATAACTTTGTCTGGGGTTACGCCAAATTTTTCCTTAACCTCTTCAATACCAATATCTTTATTTTTCATTGAATCGAAAAGCGTTGTTTGATCGTCAATTAATTGCATTAAATCTTTATCAGATGAAATAATCTTAACTCTTGTATTTTTTTTTAAAGCTTCTTTTTTATATGTAGCTATCAAGTCATCAGCTTCATAATTCTCCATCTCTATACTAGGTAAATTAAAAGCTTTTACGGCTTCACGTATAAAACTAAATTGAGGTATTAAGTCTTCTGGAGTTTCACTTCTATTTGCTTTGTATTCTGGATAAATATTATTTCTAAAATTTTTTCTAGCAGTATCAAATATAACGGCTATATGAGTTGGTTTTTCATGATCATTTTTTGATTTTGAATCTTCTAGAAATTTGTAAATCATATTGCAAAACCCACTGACAGCTCCTACTGGCATTCCATCGCTTTTTCTTGTAAGTGGTGGGAGAGCATAAAAGGCTCTAAAAATATAACCAGAGCCGTCAATTAGATAAAGAAGGTCTGTTTTTTTAGAATTGGTCATTAAATAAATATTATCTTATAAATACAAAAATTATATTACATAATATTAATGGAAAATTTTTTAGCACTAGAAATTACTAATCTCTCAAAAGAATTTAAGACAAAACAAAATACAATCCATGCTTTAAAAAATATTAGTTTAAATGTTAATAAAGGAGAAATATTTGGTTTATTAGGTCCAAATGGTGCTGGCAAATCTACATTTATAAATATTCTTGCGGGAACAGTTATAAAATCTTCTGGTTTAGTAAAGGTATGGAATTTCGATCTAGATAAAAATCCTAGAGAGGTAAGAAGTTCTATAGGAATAGTTCCTCAAGAGACAAATCTTGATCCATTTTTTACTCCAAGAAAATTACTCGAAATTCAAGCTGGAATGTATGGAATAAAAGAAAGCGAAAGAATCACAGATAAAATTTTAGAAATCACCATGCTTCAAGACAAAGCAGATTCCTATGCTCGAAGTTTATCTGGAGGAATGAAGAGAAGATTATTAGTTGCAAAAGCTCTCGTTCACCGCCCCCCTATTTTAATTCTAGATGAGCCTACAGCTGGCGTTGACGTAGATCTTAGACAACAACTGTTAGAAAATATTCAACAGCTTAACAAACAAGGTGTGACTATTATTTTAACAACTCACTACCTGCAAGAAGCCCAACAATTGTGTGACCGTATTGCAATTATTAATAATGGTGAGTTAATAGCATTAGATAAAACTGAAAATTTACTAAACAATATATTAACAAAAAAAATAATTTTTAAATTAAAAGTTCCCAAAAATATTGGAGAAAAACTGAAGTCCGGTCTTACAATTAACTACCCAAAATCTGACCTTATTAGCGTTACCTATAATAAAAATGAGAATAAAATTGAAGAAATTATATCTGAAGTGAAAGAAAAAAATATTGAAATTTTGGATATTTTAACAGAAGATGCAGACTTAGAAGATGTTTTTTTAAAACTGACAAAAAAAAATGCTTAATAACAAAATTCAAAATAAAAAACTTTTTTTACTAAAAGAAATTATGTGGTTGTTGCCCGTAATTGCTTTTGCAACTTTTATTATTACTTTGTCTGCAAAAACTAAAGTTCCATTTTATCCTGTGCCGATGACTATGCAGACGTTTGTAATCATGGCGATTGGTGTTGCTTTTGGAAAAAAAGTGGGTCTTTTAATACTATCAACTTATTTTTTAGAAGGCTTGTTTGGTCTTCCAGTATTTGCTGGTACTCCAGAAAAAGGTGTTGGATTAAGTTATATACTTGGACCAACTTGCGGATACTTAATGGGATATTTTATTACTGTATATCTTTCTGGAAATATCAAAGATGAAGATAAAATTTTAACAAGAATTATAAAATTAATAATCGCAATTATCCCAACTTATGTATTGGGAGTTATTTGGCTTGGTACAATATTTGGCTGGAATGATTCTATTATCAAATTAGGAGTTGTTCCTTTTATATTTGCTGAATTATTTAAAATAACTTTGCTTGCATTATTAATTCCACATATTTTTAAGTTAAAAAAATACATAAAATCTTAAATTCTTAATATCTAATTATAAATGTTCAAAAACCTTTTAGGTTCTTGGTATTTAAAAAAAAAAATATCAAATGGCTTTTTAGGCGAAGGTTTAGTGTCTTTAAAATCTAAAAAATTAAATAACTTCCATTACGAAGAAAAAAGCTTTATTCATAAAAAAAGTACTGAGAATCCAATCTCTGGCTATCAAAAGTTTGATATCGTTGAAAATAAGAATTTTATAAAATTTTACTTTTTACTAGGCGATAAAAAAAATAAAATTTATCAAAAATTTAATAACAGCTTTAAAGAGAATCTTGTTTCTTGGTACTTTTGTAAAAAAGATACCTACAAAACGTACTTGAGGGTGATAAATAATAATTTATTTAAGATAGATCACTTAATAACAGGTCCAAACAAAAGAATATTAATACAGAATACTTATTTTAGGTCTTGTAAAAATAATTAGTTATTTTGGGGATCTTTTTGAAAGTATTCTTTGAAGGGTTCTTCTGTGCATATTAAGTCTTCTAGCCGTCTCAGAAACATTTCGTTCGCATAATTCAAATACTCTCTGAATGTGTTCCCATTTTACCCTATCAGCTGACATTGGGTTCTCTGGAGGAGTTGCTTTCTTATCTTTATCTGCCAATAAAGCGGCCTCCAAATCCTCAGCATCAGCTGGCTTAGCAAGGTAGTCTATAGCTCCTGATTTAACCGCCGCAACAGCCGTAGGTATGTTTCCGTAGCCGGTTAAAACTATAATTCTACTATCAGCTTTGACCTTGTGGATCTCTTTAACAACATCCAGACCGCTCCCATCGTTCAGTCTAAGGTCTATAATGGCAAAAGTTGGAGGCAAAGCTTTAACTTTTTGGATCGCTTCAGAAACGCTTGAAGCTGAGGCAACTAAAAAACCTTTATTTTCCATGGCTTTTGAAAGCCTGTTTCGAAATGGATCATCATCGTCAACTATCAGCAAAGATTTATTCTCAAACTGCTCTAGATTTGCTTTTGAGGTTAAAATTTTATTCATCGAGACCTGACTATAGTCCTTCTCGAACCCGATCTCAAGCTAAGGTCACAGTGTGAAAAAATTTTTTCTTACCTAAAATAAATACTTTACAGAAATTAAAAATAGCATTAATTCCCGACTCAATTGGTTAATTAATAATAATTTTTTTAACAAAAGGACATAACAAGAATTGAAAAAGTTTAATTCTGTTTCTGACTTAGTCAGAGAACTTCAACCAGTAAATCCTGTATATTGTATTCGCCCAGAAAGTATAAAGCTGGCTTGCAATTTTTTTGTAAATAATTTTCCGGGGAAACCCCTATACGCTGTAAAAACAAATCCTCACAAAAGTGTTATCAAACACATCTATCAAAATGGAATTTCAAATTTTGATGTAGCCTCTCTAGAAGAAATTAAATTAGTTAAGTCGATTGCAAAAGATGCAAAACTTTATTTCATGCACACAGTAAAAAATAGAAAGAGTATTGAAGAAGCATATTTTAATTATGGTGTGAGAGATTTTTCTTTTGATACAAAAGATGAATTAATTAAAATTTTTGAAGCGACTAAAGATGCAAAAGATTTAACTTTGTATTTAAGAATATTTGTTTCTAATGAACATTCTGAAATTGATCTTTCAAAAAAATTTGGAGCTTCTTCTGCTGAAGCTATTGGATTAATAAAATTAGTAAGACCACTTGTTAAAAAACTTGGAGTAAGTTTTCACGTTGGTTCACAGTGTATGCATCCTGTATCTTATTCAAAAGGAATTAAAGAAATTGGAAATATAATTACAAAATCAGGAATTACTCCTGACATTATTAATGTAGGCGGAGGATTCCCATCTAAGTATCCAGATTTATATCCTCAGCCATTAGAAAACTACATGGAAGAAATTAAAAAAGCAGTAAGCAAATTAAATTTACCTAAACAACCAGAATTAATTTGCGAACCAGGAAGAGCTATCGTTGCAGAAAGTGGTTCTACCATTGTTAAAGTTGAACTTAGAAAAAAACAAAGTCTTTATATTAATGATGGAACTTATGGATCTTTATTTGATGCTGGATTTCCAAATTTTATTTTCCCAACAAAAGTTATCGATACGGGAAAAGATTTAAGCAGACGCTTCACTCCTTTCAATTTTTACGGACCAACTTGTGATAGTATGGATTTCATGAAAGGTCCTTACATGTTGCCAAATAATTTAAAAGAAGGCGATTATATCGAGATTGGACAATTAGGAAGTTACGGCTTAACTTTTAGAACTAAATTTAATGGTTTTTACTCAGATGATATTTTTGAAATTGACGATAAACCAATAATGTCTGTTTACCAAAATGAACAGGACGAGGAATATAAAAGCAATTATCTTGTTGCTTAATGAACAAATCCTCAAATCCAACTATAGGTCACAACAAATCTACTTTTTTAAGTAAAGCTATAGAGCACATAGATATTACGTCTTTTGATGCAAGGCCCATCATAGATGCTATGGCTAAGATGTCTTTTACATCTAGAGAAACAGCCAATGCGGCGCAAATCTATAACGAAATGTTAAACGATAAAAACTGCACTATTTTCTTAACTTTAGCAGGATCAACTTCTGCTGCGGGATGTATGAAAGTTTATGCCGATCTAGTTAAAAACAACATGGTTGATGCTATCGTTTCAACAGGAGCATCTATTGTTGATATGGATTTCTTTGAAGCACTAGGCTTTAAACATTACCAAGGATCTCAATTCCAAAATGATAATGTGTTAAGAGAACATTATATCGATAGAATATACGACACCTATATTGATGAAGACCAACTACAAGCATGCGATAAGACAGTTGGCGAAATAGCAGATCAATTAGAACCTAGACCTTATACTTCTCGTGAATTCATAAAAGAAATGGGAAAATATTTAACAAAACATTCAAAGAAGAAAGAATCTTTAATTCAGCTTGCTTACGAAAATGATGTGCCAATATTCTGTCCTGCTTTTGTAGATTCTAGTGCCGGATTTGGTTTGGTAATGCATCAAGAAAGAAATCCAGAAAAACATTTAACAATTGACTCTGTAAGGGATTTTAGAGAACTTACTGAAATTAAAATTAAATCAAAAACTTCGGGTTTATTAATGATCGGTGGTGGCGTTCCTAAAAACTATATTCAGGACACAGTAATATGTGCAGAACTTTTAGGAAAAGAAGTTGATATGCATAAATACGCTATACAAATTACTGTTGCTGACGTTAGAGATGGAGCGTGCAGTTCTTCTACATTAAAAGAAGCGAGCTCATGGGGAAAAGTAGATACAGCAAGAGAGCAAATGGTTTTCGCTGAAGCAACTAGCGTTATACCTCTTATAGCAAGCGATGCATTTCATAGAGGCTACTGGAAAAATAGACCTAAAAGGAGTTTTTCTAAATTATTTAAATAAACGATGTCTTCACTAACTAAAGTCGCTTTGGTGCAGATGAAGATGGATGCTGATTCAAAAAAAAATCTCTCTAAAGCAATTGAAAAAATAAAATTAGCGAAAAAAAAAGGTGCCCAAATCGTTTGTTTACCTGAACTATTTCTAACTCATTATTTTTGCCAAGAAGAAAACCACGATAATTTTGCAATAGCAGAAAAAATACCTGGAAAAACTACTGATGCATTATGTGAATTAGCAAAGAAAATAAGCTTAATAATAATCGTTCCACTTTTTGAAAAGAAAGTTTCAGGCCTTTATCATAATTCATGTGTTGTGATTGATGAAAAAGGAAAGATCTTCGGTCATTACAGAAAAATGCACATTCCCGATGATCCTCAATATTATGAAAAGTTTTATTTCACTCCAGGCGATTTAGGTTTTAAAAGTTTCAACACTAAGCACGGTAAAATCGGAACTTTAATATGCTGGGATCAATGGTTTCCAGAGGCTGCACGTTTAACAGCTCTTAAAGGGGCAGAAATTATATTTTATCCAACCGCAATAGGCTGGCACTTACGTGAGAAAAAAGAATTTGGTAAATCACAATTAAATGCATGGCTTACAATTCAAAGATCACACGCCATAGCGAATGGTGTATTTGTTGTTTCTGTCAACAGAGTGGGCATTGAGGGCAAAAAGGATAAGGCTATCGAATTTTGGGGCAATTCAATCGTATTTGACCCTAATGGAAATATTATTGCAGAAGCTAGCAACGACAAGGAAGAAATAATTATCTGCAATATTGATTTAAGCAAAGTTGAGAAAGTAAGACAACATTGGCCATTCCTAAGAGATAGAAGAATTGATCAATACCACGGTCTATTAAAGAATCCTTCCGATGAATGAAAATCTGGCATCCTTGGGTTACAGAATGCCGGCAGAGTGGGAAAAGCAAAGCTCTACATGGTTAGCGTGGCCACATAATAAAAATGACTGGCCTGATAAATTTGAAAATATTCCGTCAACCTTTGCTAAAATAGCTTCAGCCTTATCTAAAGTTCAAAACGTTGATATTTTAATCCAATCAAAAGCTGTTAAAAAAAATATTAAGAGAATTCTAATTAAAGAAAAAACAAACCTTAATAAGGTTAATTTTCATATCATTAAAACAAATAGAGTTTGGACCAGAGATACTGGGCCTATTTTTCTAGTAAACGATCTTTTGAAAAAGAAGATCATGACAAATTTTCATTTCAATGCGTGGGCAAAATATAAAGATTACAATTTTGACAATAATATAAAGCCACAAATAGCAAAAATTAAAAATATAGAATTAATAGATGTAAAAGCAAAAATTAAAAACAAAGTTAAAGATGTTATACTAGAAGGTGGTGCAATTGACGTGAATGGAAAAGGAACTTTAATTGCAACAAAAGAATGTTTGTTAAGCAAAGTTCAAGAAAGAAATCCTGGATTAAGTAGAGAAAAATTAGAAATAATCTTAAGCGAAAGTTTAAATATCAAAAATTTTATATGGCTTAATAAAGGTATTGTCGGCGATGACACTCACGGTCATATCGATGATATCACAAGATTTTTTGGTGATGATAAAATTTTTACAGCGATGGAATATCAAAAAAGTGATGAAAATTATTCAGCTTTAAATGAAAATTTAAAAATATTAAAAAGATCTAGAAATCACTTAGGTAAACAAAATACTATCGTAGAAATTCCAATGCCATCACCTTTAATTATAGATGATACGAGAGTGCCTGCTAGCTACTTAAATTTTTATATAGCAAATAAAATTGTTCTTCTGCCAATATTTGAAGATAAAAATGATGACAAAGCTTTTCAAATTTTAGAAAAGCATTTTAAGGATAGAAAAATTGTTCCAATCAACTGTCGTGATCTTATTTGGGGATTTGGAGCAATTCATTGTATGACTCAACAAGAGCCAGCTATATAAGCTTTAAATTAATTAAATCCTTTTTTTGCCAAGATATATCGACCGCAGCACCTCTATCTTCTAAATTATAGAAATTAATAATAGCAGACAGTCTTTCTAAAAAAACTTTTGCTATAAAAATACCAAGACCTAACCCTTCTTTATTATTATCGAGGTCTCTTTTGTTAATATAAGGATCACCTAAAAATCCTAATATTTGTTTTGAAAACCCCTCACCATCATCTTCCACTTTTATTCTCAGCTCATTTTCATTAGAGGATAAAAAAATCTCGATTTTATTTGATGAAAATTTTAAAGCATTATCAATAATATTTTTAAGACTGTAAATAATTTCAATTTTTTTCGTAATTAAATAATCTTTTTTATAGTCATTTTCATTAATAATTATTCTTTTTTTACTTAAATCTTTAAATGAATCAACAATTTCATGAACGAGAATTTTAAATGAAGCCTTATCAAAAAACTTATCTTCTTTTTCTGAATACGGATTTTTAGATATCTGTTTTAATATCTCACTACATCTTTTAGCTTGAGAAATTAACAAATCTAAATCTTTATTAAACTTTATATTTGATCCTACTTCTTTTTTTAACTCTTTAGCAACTAAAGAAATCGTATTTAATGGCGTTCCTAATTCATGGGCTGCGGCAGCTGCAAGACCTCCTAAAGATTTTAATTCCTGCTCTCTTAAAAAAATCTGTTGTAAAAAATTAAAAGCTTCATTTCTTTGTGCACTTTCCGTTGCTAGTCTTTGTGAGTAGGCAGCTAAAAATACTATCGTTGTGCACAATGCCAATGCAAAACCTAAAATATAAAACTTTGGAAAAAGATAATTATTTTCAAGTCCTGGCAGTTTAAAATAAAAAAATGATAAAATAATAATTGCCACAATTGATAAAAAACCTATCAAAATACTGCTTCTTAGATTTAGAAATCCTGCAGCAATTGTAGTTGGAGCAACAATGAATATTGAAAAGGGATTGGTTAACCCACCAGTTAAAAATAATAATCCGAATAACTGAAATAAATCATAGAGGATGCTAAAAGTGGCTTGTTTATTGGATAATAAATCGGTTTTTTTTGATCTAATTTGGAGAAAAATATTAAGTATAGAAGACAATAAAACTAACAAATAACAGTACCCAATATTAAAACTAAAATTTAAATAGAAATATACAATTGATATTGTTGCAAACTGACCAAAAATTGCAACCCAACGAATGTTGATTAGTGTTAGAAATTTTATCTTATTATCATTTAGCTCTGGTAATTTTGCTAAATTCATTAAACTAGATATCTAGATTATTTACATTAATAGCGTTTTTATTAATAAAATCTTTTCTTGGAACAACATCCTCGCCCATTAAAATCTTAAAAATTTCTCTGTCACGATCACCTGGGTTAGTAGTTTCATTATCAACATCATTTCCAGAATAATTTACTTTTAACAATGTATTATTCTCTGGATTTAGAGTTGTTTCCCATAATTCCTCTGGGTTCATTTCTCCTAATCCCTTAAATCGCTGTATAGAGATAGATTTTTTTCCTTCTTCTATTATTCTCTTTAGAAAATCTATTGGAGAATAAATATCAATTTTTTCATTAGTTGAATTGATCATGTGACAATTTTTTCTAAAAATCTTCAACAAATCCCCTAATTGGCTTAATTCTTCCACATGTTTAGTATCTAAAAAATCTAAACTTAATTTCTTTGTAATTGTTTCTTCATAATATTTTTTTTCTAAAATAAATGAATTCTCTTTAAAAGAACCTATCCATAAATTATTTTCAACCTTATTTCCAAATCTATTTAAATATTCTACTGCTGCCTGTATAGCTCCTTCTTTTTTCTTACCATTAGAATCATCTCTAATTAAAAAGTCTTTTTTATCTTTATAAAAACCACCAACTATAGACAGGGCCTCAACTAAATCTTTATCAAAATCTTTTCCTAAATTTTTTATTCTTGAATTAAATCTTCTTGAATATTTTACAATCTCATCAAAATTTTCTTCTTTTGCTTTTCCACCCTCTTCTGAGAAAAATTTAATATTATCTTTGGCTGTATCAATAGTGATATCAAAAAGATCTTCGTCATTTTTAATGTAAGATATCTTTTTGCCTACTTTGATTTTATATAACGGTGGTTGAGCTATATAAATTTTTCCATTTTTAATAAGTTCATTAAATGGTTCATTATTAAAAAAGGTTAATAATAAAGTTCTTATGTGAGATCCGTCGACGTCGGCATCGGTCATAATAATAATTTTTCCGTATCTTAATTTTGAAAGACTAAAATCATCAAATCCAGTACCGATGGCGTTAATTAAAGTTATGATTTCGTTTGAAGAAAGCATCTTTGCATAAACCTTTTTGGCTTCCGTCGGATCTAACTTGCCTGACCCATTATTCTTTGAATCAACATAGGTATTTAAAATCTTTCCTCTTAAGGGTAATACAGCCTGAAATTCCCTATTTCTTGCTTGTTTGGCAGATCCTCCTGCTGAATCCCCCTCAACTATAAATAGTTCAGCTTTGTCTTTGTCTTTTGTCTGACAGTCGGCCAATTTACCTGGCAAACTAGAAATATCTAAAGCGCTTTTTCTTCTAACACTCTCTCTTGCTTTTCTAGCAAGCTCTCTTGCAAGGGCTGCTTGTGAAATTTTATTTACAAGTACTTTTGTAATTTTGTTATTTTGGTCGAACCAAACTTCAAGTTTTTCATTAACTAGCCCCTCTACTACTGGACGAACTTCTGATGATACTAATTTTTCTTTGGTTTGAGATGAAAATTTTGGATCTTTAACTTTGACTGAAATTATTGCAGTTAATCCTTCTCTAACATCATCTCCCGTTACTGAGATTTTTTCTTTCTTTAAAATGCTATTATCAACAACATATTTATTTATAGTTCTAGTTAATGCATTTCTAAAACCAACTAAATGAGTGCCACCATCTTTTTGTGGTATGTTATTTGTAAAAGTAATAATTTGTTCTTGATAACCGGCATTCCAAACCAGGGCCACTTCTAATTGGATGTCATTTTTACTTCCTGAAATATATATTGGTTTTGTGAAAAGATTTTCCCCCGTTTCTGATTTAAGCTTTTCTTTATTTTTATCAAAATCAACTACAAACTCCGCAATACCGCCTTCAAATTTATATTCTGATCTTTTTACTTTTTCTTCTCGCTTATCTTCTAAAATAATCTGAATACTTTTATTAAGGTAAGCTAATTCTTTAATTCTTTTTTTTAAAATACTTATATCAAATACTGTTGTGGTAAATATTTTTTTTGAAGGTAAAAAAGTTACTGATGTACCATTTGCTTTTTTTGCATCACCAATTTGCTTTAAAGGTTTTATAGTAACTCCATCTTTAAATTCTACGAGATATTCTTTATTTTTTCTGAAAATATTTAATTTTAAATTTTCAGATAAAGCGTTCACAACGGAAACACCAACTCCGTGCAGTCCTCCTGAAATTTTATATGAATCGTGATCAAATTTTCCACCAGAATGTAACTGTGTCATAATTACTTCTGCTGCAGATATTCCTTCTTCTTTATGCATATCAACGGGAATACCTCTTCCGTTGTCTTCAACGGTAACGCTCTGGTCTTTATTTAATGAAACGTAAATTTCATTACAGTGACCAGCTAAAGCTTCATCTATAGAGTTATCAATAACTTCAAAAACCATATGATGTAGACCGGTTCCATCATCAGTGTCACCAATATACATTCCCGGTCTTTTTCTAACCGCATCTAAGCCTTTTAAAACTTTAATTGAGTCTGCTTCGTATAAATTATTTTCAGGTTTTTTTGATAAATTTTCAGGCATTTATGAATTTTTTATTGAAGGCTTTTATAACATTTTTTATCCCTAATTAGGACAAGGTAATTGCTATAATTTTACAAAAAAAGCTTTATTTTCAATAGGTTGGAACGGTTGTATGTTAGTTCCTGTGTACCAAGTTTGCATCCCGATTTTTGCAATTTCATCGAAAAAAAGTTCGAGATTTTTACCATCTATATGAGATGCAATTTCATCAAATAAAAGTATCGAATTTATATTTTTAGATTTCATTAACAAAATAAATGCCAAAATTAATGATATTAATATTTTTTTTTGCTCGCCTGTAGAACATAGATTAGAATTTAATTTAGTTTCTTCATTAAAAAATTCAAAAATATCAAATTGTGGACCAACACTATTTCTTTTTATTATTTGATCTATCTCACGTTTTTCAAGATATTTTTTTTCAAAAAATGCATAGAATTCTTTTTCATTAATATTCGGATATAAATCGTAAGAGTTTTTAATATTCAATTTAATCTTTAAAAAGTTATTTAATTTATTTGAAATAATATTATTAACATCTCTAATAAAAGATCTTCTATAAATAAAAATACCCCACAATTCATCTATCATTTTCTTTTCAAGAATGTTCAACCATTGTAAATCTTGATTTTCTTTTAATAACTGAATTCTTTCTTCAGAAAGTTTTTTAAAATTACTTAAGTTTTTTTTATAACCTAAATTATAATTAGAAATAATTTTATCTAAAAATTTTCTTTTAATACTATCTCCCTCGTACATAATTTTGTCCATTTGTGGAGTTAACCAAATAAAATTTATATCTTTGAAGACTTCATTTAAGGAAGATTTATTATTATCAATGTTTAAAAATTTTCTTATTTTATCTTCTTTTGCTTCAAAAATTACATCAACTTTGTAATCTTTTTTTTCATAATTAACTGTTGTGGAAATAATTGTTTTGTCTTTTGAATCTTTTTTTATACAATCTTCTATAAATGTTCCTCTAATTCCTTTTTTATCTGAGATGAGCGATATTGCTTCTAGGACATTAGTTTTGCCACTGCCATTTGGACCAATGATGCAAATGATTGGATGATTAGTCTTGAGTTCGGTAAAAGAATGAGATCTAAAATTTTGTAATTTTATATCTTTAATTAGGAACATTTAATCATGCCACTCGCATTGGCATAATAACATGTAGACTATTAATATCTGCGGGGTCGTGAATTAATACTGGAGAGGATGGATCTTTAGCGTAAATCATCATATTTTTATCTTCTATAACTCCACCGACATCAATTAAATATTTAGAATTAAAACCGATCTCTAAATCCGGACCACTATAACTTAGAATAATTTCTTCAACACCATCCCCTGCACTAGGATCATTAACTAATAATTTTAAAATATCTTTATTCACTACAAGTTTTAATGTTCCCTTACGATCGGATGATAATGAGTTAATCCTATCAATTGTAGAGATAAATGATGATAAATTGACTGCTATCTTGTTGCTATTATCTGTTGGTATTACTTTTGAATAATCTGGGAATCTGCCATCAATAACTTTAGAAATTAAAGTTATATCATTTATAGTAAATCTAATTTTAGTTTTGCTCGCAGTAATCTTAAGTTCTGAATTCTCTTCTTGAAGTATAGTAACTAGTTCAAATAACGTTTTTTTAGGTAAAATGACAGGTTCAAAGGCTACCTCTTTATCTAATACTAATCTGCTTTTTGATAATCTATGCCCATCAGTTGCAACTGCTGAAAGATATAATTGATTATTCTCATTTGTTTTATGCAGATAAATTCCATTTAAATAATGTCTAGTCTCATCGTTTGAGATTGCAAATTTAGTCTTGTTAAGTAATTTTAAAAATACTGATGAACTAATCGCAAGAGCTTCTCCTTCAACATCATCTTGAGTAATTGGAAAATCTTTCGGTGGTAAGCATTTTAAATTAAAATTTGATTTTGCTGAAATTAAAGAAAGTTGACCCTCAGTCTTTTGGGAAATTAATATCTCGGAACCCGATGGTAATTTTCTAACTAAATCATAGATAACTTGAGCTGTTGTAGTTGTTGAACCCTCTTTAATGATTTCACCTTTAATAACTTCAATAATAATAATATCTAAATCTGTTGCAGAGATTGTAATTTTACCATTAGTAGCGTCTAATAAAACGTTAGCTAATATTGGAATAGTATTTTTTTTCTCAACTATTCCCTGGATATGTGAGAGACTTTTAAGAAAAAGATCTCTATTTAACTTTAGTTCCATTAAACAGTTTTTGTTAATTTTTGATTAAGATCTTTAACTTCATTTTCAAAGTTTTTATCTTGAATCATTAACTCTTCTACTTTTTTAATCGCATGGATAACAGTCGTGTGGTCTCTTCCAGAAAATCTTCTGCCGATATCAGGCAAAGATTTTGTAGTCATTTTCTTTGATAAATACATTGCAATTTGTCTTGGTCTTGCAACGGATCTTGATCTTCTTGATGACATAAAATCATGCATCGAAATATTATAATAAGAAACTACAGTTTTTTGAATATCTTCTATAGTGATATTGGTCTCAATTTTATTCAAAGAATCTCTTAAAATACTCTTAGCTTCTGCCACAGAGATCTTTCTGTTATTTATATTTAAATAGGCTGCTATTCTATTAAATGCGCCTATCATCTCTCTAACGCTAAGTTTTAATTCGTTGGCTATAAAATTAATAACCTCATCATCAATAGCAATGTTTCTCTCTGAAGCATGGAATTCTTTTAAACATCTTTGTTTTAAAATTTTAACTCTTTGTTCAAAATCTGGACTTTGAATATCGACAACTAGACCGCCTGATAGTCTCGATTTAATTCTGTCTTGTATTCTATCCAGTTCGTTTGGTGGTCTGTCACAAGAAATAACTATTTGTGAACCCGATTCTATCAATGCATTAAACGTGTGAAAGAATTCTTCTTGAGTTACATCTTTGCCGCTTACAAATTGTATATCGTCTATAATTAAAACTTTTGCACTTCTAAAAATATCTTTAAATTTTACAACATCATTATTTTTTATAGATCTAACGAATTGATACATGAATCTTTCCGCAGACACATAAATAACTTTATCTATTTTTTTTAATAACTTATTTCCAATGGCATTTAAAAGGTGAGTTTTTCCTAAACCAACCCCACCGTAAATATAAAGTGGATTATATTTATTTAAATTATCAATAATTCTATTAGCTGCTGTAAAAGCAAGTTCATTGCTTTTTCCAACTATAAAATTATCAAAAACTAATCTTTCATCAATTTTTGAAAGGCCGTAACTACCGCTATCTTGTAGGAAATCTTTCTTTTCAAAGTCAATTACGTTTGATTTGCTGTTGCTTTTTGTTTCAACTCTTTCTGTTATCTGAAACTCTATACGAGTAATATTTGCATCTTGTTTCTTATATAAATCTAAAATTTTATCAGCATAATGAGCAACTATCCAATCACGAATAAATCGAGTTTTTACGTTTAGTACTAAAGTATTATAATTTATTTTAGTAAAACTAATATTTTGTAACCAACTTGTGAAAACATCTTTGCCGTAAAGTCCTAGCAGAGATTGTTGTAGTGAATCCCATCTCGCTTTATCGTTACTAAAATTATCTTTAAGACTTATTTGGTTTGTCATTTGAACTTATTTTAAAAAAAGAAGAGTGTTTTATTTTTTTAAATATGTAAATACAAGAAAAGAATTTAATATTTTTAATTTTCAACTAAAGAGTTTAAACTTTTTGGTTGCTTAGAAAAAAACAATTATCAACTTAAGATTGATAAAATATTTTTTTTACAACTTTGAGATTTGTTTTGAGATACGAGAAACTTTTCTTGAGACTGTAGTTCTTTTTAAAGAACCTTTTTTAGAAGCTTTCATAACCTGAGATTGAAAATTAGAAAATAATTTCAATGCTTTGGCTTTGTCTTTAGATTTAATTGCTTCTTCGATGATTTTTACTGCAGCTTTATATTTTCCAACTCTAATTTTATTAACTTGAGTTCTTTTTTTTATTTTTTTTACTGCGCGAATAGCAGAGACTGTGTTTGCCATATTTTTATGGGATTATATATAAGTTGAAGATATTAGGGTCAATTACTTAATTTTGACATTCGTTACAAAAAAAACTTGCTCTGCCTTGAGATACAACCCTTGCTATTAGACCAGAGCATCCTGTCCTAAGACATTTTAAATCTTCTCTATCATAAACTTTAAATTCATTTTGGAAGCGACCTTTTTCACCAACTGAAGACTTGAAGTCTTTTATGCTTGAACCACCCAATTTTAGAGCTCTTTTAAGAACTTTGCCGATAGAGGGATGAAGTCTCCCAATATCAACTAAGCTTAGCTTGGAGGAAATTTTATTAGGCCTTATCTTTGCTAAAAAAAGAATTTCGTTTGCATAAATATTTCCAATACCAGAAATGAAACGCTGGTCCATTAATAAAGTCTTGATCGTTCTTTGTGTGGCTTTAGTTTTTAATATTAAATAATCTTTCTTTAAATCTTTACCGAGTGGCTCTGGTCCTAATTTACTTAAAAATTTATTAACGTCTAATTTGGAAATTTTATCTAATAAAAAAAAACCAAATCTTCTAGGATCGTTATAAATTACCTTTAAATTATTAGAAAAGAAAAATTCTAAATGATTATGCTTTGATGAAAATTCATTAGAGTAATAACTGGTCTTTAAAAAATCTTTAGAATAATTATTTTTAATTAAGAATTTGCCCGACATTCCTAAATGAGCGATCATTACATAATCGTTCTTTAGATAAATCAAAATATATTTAGATCTTCTTAAAACCTTAATAATCTTTTGCCCGGTTACATTTTTTTTAAAATTTGCAGGAATTTTAAATCTTAAATTAGGATTATTTATTTTTATATTTTTAATAACTTTATTCTCGATAAATTTTAATAAAGTTCTTCGCGTTACTTCTACTTCTGGTAATTCTGGCATTAACTATATGACTATTGATTGCAAATGTTCTATATTTAAAGAATGCAAGATACTAATGCAAAACAAAATTCAAAAAAAGACTTTGTAAATAACGTTTTCAATTCTGTTTTTAAAAAATACGATTTGATGAATGACATCATGTCATTTGGCGTTCACCGGCTATGGAAAAGTAATTTGATCGACTGGATGCAGCCAAAACTAAATTCAAAATTAATTGATATGGCAGCTGGAACTGGCGACATGACAAAACTTTTCATTGAACGTACCAACTTGACTGGTCGGGCAATGATGGTTGATCAAAATATTGAAATGTTAAATGAAGGTAAAAAAAAACTTGAACATTATAAAAATATTGATTCTTTGTGCGCCAGCGCAGAACAAGTTCCTCTAAAAGATTCTAGTTTTGATTACTACATCATCAGTTTTGGTATAAGAAACGTAACCGATATAAAAAAAACACTCAATGAGGCCTATCGATTACTTAAACCAGGTGGAAGATTTATGTGCTTAGAGTTTTCAAAAATTAATAATGAAATTATCGACAAGTTTTATTCAATATACTCAAGTTTTATTCCTCACATTGGACAAGCGGTTGCTGGAGATAAAAAGCCTTATGAATATTTGATACAAAGCATCAAAGATTTTTATAACCAAGACCAATTATTAAATCTTATGAAAGAGGCTAAGTTTATAAACACTGAATATAGAAACCTAACAACTGGAGTTGCGGCAATCCACTCTGGATGGAAAATACAATAACTTAAAATGCTATCTAATTTTTTTACTCTCATTAAAATTGGCAGAGCTTTAGCAAAGTCTAACAGTTTATCTATTTTTGAAGAATTTTATAAACCCCCTTTATCAATTAAGGTTTTAATAAAGATTTTTGGCTTTACTACTTTTAATAAAGACTCTGCAAACAAAAGTGCAGGTGAAAGATTAAAAAATGCTTTCTTAACTTTAGGTCCTGCTTTTATAAAACTGGGACAATTTCTTGCAACTCGCGCTGATATTGTTGGCGAAGAATTTGCAAAAGAGTTACAGAAACTCCAAGATCAAATGCCCTCTTTTGACATTTCTCAATCAAAAGAAGCTTTGCGTAAAGAATTAGGTGAAGAAAAATATCAACAAATCACTTATTTAAGCAAACCCATCGCTGCTGCTTCCATTGCACAAGTTCATTTTGCTAAAATTATTAATAATGAAAAAAAAGAAATCGATGTTGCTATTAAAATATTAAGACCCAATATAGAAAAAATTTTTAACAAAGAATTAGATGCTTTAAGATTTTTAGCATCGGTTATTGAATTTAGCGTTAAGAAAAGTCGCAGATTAAAATTAGTAAAAATTATAGATCTTCTTAAAGAAATTACCAACATTGAAATGGATCTAAGATATGAAGCGGCCGCGGCAAGTGAACTTAAAAAAAATACAGCTCAAGATGAAGGATTTAAAGTTCCGTCTATATTTTGGGATTTCACTTCACAAAGAGTTTTAACTATTGAAAAAGTAGAAGGAATTTCAATTAAAGATATAGATTTACTTATTAAAAATAAAATTGATCTAAAAAAAATATCAAGATTACTAATTCAAAATTTTTTAAGACAAGCTGTGGGCGATGGTTTTTTCCATGGTGACATGCATCAGGGGAATCTTTTTGTCGACAAAAATGAAAATATTGTGCCTGTAGATTTTGGAATTATGGGCCGACTGGATATTGCTAATAGAAAGTATTTAGCTGAGATATTGTATGGTTTCATTAACCGAGACTATGAAAAGGTAGCAAAAGTCCATTTTATTGCAGGTTTAGTGCCAAATACAGAGTCTTTAGATCAATTCACTCAAGCTCTAAGAACTATTGGTGAGCCTATTTTTGGTCAATCTTCTAAGAATATTTCTGCTGGTAAGTTACTAGCTAGACTTTTTGAAGTAACAGAAAAATTTAATATGGTCACTCAACCACAATTATTATTATTACAAAAAACAATGGTCGTAGTTGAAGGAGTTGCAAGATCATTAGATGAAGATGCAAATATTTGGGAAATTTCAAAACCAGTATTGCAAGGTTGGTTAAACAACGAGATTGGTCCTAAAAATAGAATAGATAAAATATTGAAAACGACAACTGAACTTTTAGATAAACTTCCTGAATTACCCGAGATGATTAATCGTGCCAACAAAGCTATGGAACTTTTAAATTCATACGATTTTATGAAAAATCAAAACCAAAATAACGAATATGAAATTAAAGAAAAATCTTCAAAATTAAAAAAGACTTATCTAATTATAGGTTTATTAATTATTGTAATTATATTGCTAATAGTATTCAAATAGCGCGATGCTAAATTCAATTGAGAATAAGAAAATTTTAATCGTTATTGGTGGCGGAATAGCTGCTTATAAAGTTCTCGATGTCATTAGAGAACTTAGAAAGAATAACTGTGAAGTTAAAACTATTCTAACGAATTCTGGAAAAGAATTTGTAACGCCGTTATCGATCTCTGCTCTTTCTAAAAATAAAGTTTTTGAAAATCTATTTGATCCAAATAACGAAGGTGAAATGGATCATATCGCGCTATCTAGATGGTGCGACTTGATACTAGTTGCGCCTACAACTGCAAATCTAATGGCAAATTTTGCACATGGAGAAGCTAAAGATTTTGCAACAACGGTTATTATGGCCTCTAACAAGCCTATTTTCCTCGCTCCAGCAATGAATGTTGAGATGTGGAATAATCAAGCTACCCAAGAAAATTTTCAAAAACTTATTCAATTTAAATATAAATTTATTGGACCCATTGTTGGTGAAATGGCGTGTGGTGAAGTTGGTGTTGGCAAAATGTCATCTCCCGAAGAAATTATTCTAACTATAAAAAATTATTTTCTTTCAAAGAATTTATTCAATAATAAAAATTTAAAAGCATTGGTGACTGCAGGATCGACTAGAGAATATATTGACCCGGTAAGATTTTTGTCTAATGAGTCTTCTGGAAAACAAGGATTTGAAATTGCAAAGTCATTAAACGATATCGGCTTTAAAACAAAATTAGTTATTGGTCCAAATTCTCTAAATATTAAAAATGAAGATAATCTTGAAGTGATCAATGTCACAACTGCAAAACAAATGTTTGAAGCTTGCAAAGATAATTTACCAGTAGATGTTGCCGTTTGTACTGCTGCAGTTTCTGATTTTAAAGTTAAAAATTATAGTGAAGAAAAAATAAAAAAAGAAGGATTAGAAGATTTTAATTTAGAGCTTGAAAAAAATATCGACATTTTATCTTTCATCTCTAGCCAAAATATAAACAGACCAAGACTCGTGGTTGGTTTTGCAGCTGAGACTAAAAATATTATTGAAAATGCGCAAAAGAAAATCCAAAATAAACACTGCGATTGGATTTTGGCTAATAATGTGGCTGATAAATCTATTGGTTTTAATTCAGATTATAATGAGGTTTTTTTAATTTCTAAAAATAAAGAAGTTGAGAAATTTAACAAAACAACAAAATCAGAAATTGCAAAAAAACTATCTAATAAAATTCTTCACGCTCTTATTCAATAATGGTTAAAATTTTAGTAAAAAAAATAAATTATAAACATAAAGACCTGCCTAAGTATGAAACGGTAGGCTCATCTGGTTTAGATTTAATTGCTAATATTGATAAAGAAATAATTTTAAAGCCTAATGAGCGAACATTAGTGCCAACGGGCCTATCCGTTGCTATCCCTGAAAATTACGAAATACAAGTAAGACCAAGGTCAGGACTTGCAGCAAAGAATGGAATTAGCGTTTTAAATACGCCTGGAACAGTAGATGCTGATTATCGAGGTGAAATTAAAGTTATATTAATAAACTTAAGTTTAGAAAATTTTAAAATTGAACCGGGGCAAAGAATTGCACAGATGGTGCTGTGCCCTGTTGTAAAAGCTGAATTAGTTGAGGTTGATACACTTCCTGAATCAATTCGTGGAAGCGGTGGGTTTGGTTCAACGGGCCGATAAATATTCATGAAACTTAGCTATGACGATGTCAAAAGATACATTGCTCATATCAATTTAAAAAAGATCGGCAGCTTTGGTCAAAAGAAAATTATCGATACAAAAGTTCTCATCATTGGTGTTGGTGGATTAGGCTCTCCTGTTGCACTCTATCTTGCATCATCTGGAATTAATAATATCGGTATCGTTGATCATGATAAAATAGATATTTCAAATTTACACAGACAAATTTTATTTAATGAAGAAGACGTTAATAAATTTAAAGTAGACATCGCAGAAAAAAGATTAGAAAAAATTAATTCAAAAATAAAAATTAAAAAATTCAAAACTAAGATTGATAGCGATAATATAAATAAAATTGCAAAAGGATATGATCTCATTATTGATGGTACCGACAGCTTTAAATCAAAATTATTAATTAGTGATTATTGTTATAAAAATAAAAAAATTTTAATTTGTGGAGCTATCAGCAAATTTGATGGTCATGTATTTGTTTTTAACTTTAAAAAGAAAAACTCGCCTTGTCTTAGATGTTTTATGCCAGAAATTCCAACTACCGACATGATGGATTGTCAAAATGAAGGCGTTCTATCTACTCTTGCAGGAATGATTGGAACAATTATGGCTAATGAAGCCATTCGCGAAATATTAAATTTTGAAAACTCTTTATGTGGAAATATCTTAATTATTAATGCTGAAAATCTTTTAATTAAAAAAATTAAATTAAATAAAAACAAAAATTGCATTAAGAAGATTAAATGAAGTTTAGAGCAATAATTATTATTTTATCTTTTATTATTTTCACGAGCAGTGATTTATTCGCACAAAAAATCACAACTAAAAAATATCTTAGTATTAGAACTAGCGTTGCAAACCTTAGAATTGGACCCTCGTCCGCACATCCCATTGCATTCGTATATGAAAAAAAGAATATGCCAGTTGAAGTGATCGATGAGTTTGAAGTATGGAGAAAAGTTAAAGATTATCAAGGCGATATTGGCTGGCTTCATTTAAGTCAGTTATCTAGAAAAAGAACTTTATTGACTACTAAAGATGGAATTGTTCTTTTTAAAAATTCAACTCTCTATTCAAAACCTATTATTAAAATTGGAAATTTAGAAGCTGCTGTCATTAAAAAATGTATTCCAAATTGGTGCTTGGTTGAAATCCAAAATTATAAAGGTTGGATACAAACTGATCATGTTTGGGGCTTGGAAAATAAAGAGATTATCAATTAAATTTGTCAAATCCTGTATTAAACTGTAAATTGATATCTAATAATCAATAATTTTAATTCTCTAACAATTTCATGAAACAAAAAAATCAATACAGCTACCAAGATCTGCTTGATTGCGCTGAAGGGAAAATGTTTGGACCTGGTAATGCAAAATTGCCTGCACCTCCAATGTTGATGTTTGATAGAATTACTTCAATTACAGCTGAGGGCGGATTATTTAATAAAGGAGAAATTTTAGCAGAATTAGACATCAAAGATAATTTATGGTTTTTCGAATGTCATTTTAAAGGCGATCCTGTGATGCCTGGATGTTTAGGATTAGATGCGATGTGGCAGCTACTTGGATTTTATCTTGGTTGGTTAGGAAATCCGGGTCATGGTCGAGCACTGGGTGTGAATGAAGTAAAATTTACAGGTGAAGTTGTAAAACAAGTAAAACTTGTAAAATATGTCATTAATATCAAAAGATTATTAAGAAAAGGCGAAACTTGTGTTGGTTTGGCTGATGGTTTAGTCTTTGCAGACAATAAAGAAATATACAACGCTAAAAATCTTAAAGTTGGTTTATTTAAAAGCTAAGGAGAATTGATGCGAAGAGTAGTAATCACAGGTTCTGGAATTGTATCTTGTATTGGTAACAATAAAAAAGAAGTTTTAGATTCTCTATTAAATACTAAATCTGGAATAACTTTTTCTGAAGAATATAAAAAATATAATTTTAAAAGCCAAGTTTGTGGTGTTCCTAATATTAAATACGAAGACTTAATTGATAGAAAAGTTCTAAGATTTATGGGCGATGGATCTGCCTATGCTTATCTTTCAATGAAAGAAGCTATTGAAGAATCGGGTCTTACTGAAAAAGAAGTTAGCAATGAAAAAACTGGAATTATTATTGGATCTGGAGGTCCATCAATTAAAAACGTTATGTTCGCAATAGATTCAACAAGAGCATCAGGTCCTAAAAAAATGGGTCCCTTTATTGTGCCAAGAACAATGGCAAGCACATGTTCTGCAACTTTAGCAACACCATTTAAAATTAAAGGAGTTAACTATTCAATTAGTTCTGCTTGTGCAACTAGCGCACATTGTATTGGTAATGCTATGGAACTTATTCAATATGGAAAACAAGATATTGTTTTTGCAGGAGGTGGTGAAGAAATAGATTGGAGTCTTTCTGCAATGTTTGATGCGATGACAGCATTATCTTCAAAATATAATGATACGCCACAAACGGCTTCTAGACCTTACGATTCAAGCAGAGATGGCTTTGTAATCGCAGGAGGAGGCGGTGTTATCGTTTTAGAAGAGTATGAACATGCAAAAGCAAGGGGAGCTAAAATTCTAGCTGAAATTACAGGTTATGGGGCCACATCTGATGGTTATGATATGGTTGCGCCTTCTGGTGAAGGAGCTGTGAGATGTATGAAAATGTCTATGCAAAATTTAAGGCATTCTAAAATAGATTACATTAACACACACGGAACTTCTACTCCTGTAGGGGACACAAAAGAAATTGAAGCCATGAAAGAAGTTTTTAAAGATAAAATTCCTCCTTTCAGTTCAACAAATTCAATCACAGGACATTCGCTTGGCGCAACATCAGTTCAAGAAGCTATTTACTGTCTATTAATGATGAAAAATAAATTTATAGCGGCCTCAGCAAACGTGAAGGATTTAGATGAAAAAATAAAAGGACTTCCTATTGTAACTGAAGTTAAAAAAAATGTAGATTTAAATTGTGTAATGTCTAATAGTTTTGGTTTTGGTGGAACGAACGCAACTCTAGTATTTGAAAGTTTATAAAATGAAATTAATGCAAGGTAAAAAAGGACTGATTATGGGCGTTGCAAATGATCGTTCAATTGCTTGGGGTATTGCAAAAAAATTAAGTGAACACGGGGCTGAACTTGCATTCACATATGTAGGTGATGCTTTAAAAAAAAGAGTTATTCCTCTTGCAGAATCTTTAGGTTCAAAATTTACGTTAGATTGTAATGTGGAAAAGAAAGAAGATATTGTTAAAACTTTTTCAGACATTAAAGAGAAATGGGGAAATTTAGACTTTGTGGTTCACGCAATTGCGTTTTCAGATAAATCAGAATTATCAGGACAATATTTAAATACATCAAGAGAAAATTTTTCAAACAGTATGTTAATTTCTTGTTTTTCTTTTACAGAAGTTTGTAAAGAAGCTGCTAAAATAATGAAACCAGGTTCAAGCTTTATTACTTTAACTTATTGCGCTGATAAAGTTATTCCAAATTATAACGTCATGGGAGTTTGCAAAGCTGCCCTTGAAACAAGTGTTAAATATTTATCCGTTGATCTTGGTTCAAATGGAATTAGAGTAAATGCTATTAGCGCAGGTCCTATTAAGACGTTAGCGGCCTCTGCAATTGGTGATGCTAAGTTCTTATACAAATGGAATGAAAACCATTCTCCACTAAAGAGAAACGTTGATATTAATGATGTCGGTGGAGCTGCAGTTTATCTATTAAGCGATCTTGCAGCGGGTGTTACAGGTGAAATTCACTATGTGGATGCGGGTTATAATATCGTTGGTATGCCTAACCCAAAGAATATGCAGGCTTAACTATCTAAAGCTTGTTTGATTGAAAGTTTAACTTTTCCTTTATCAAATCCTAAAACTTTAACTTTAACTTCATCACCCTCTTTTACAACGTCACTTACTTTTTCTACTCTTTTCGCTGCAAGTTCAGAGATGTGAACTAGACCATCTTGTTTGCCTAAGAAGTTTACGAAAGCTCCAAATTCCATAATTTTAACAACTTTTCCTGTGTAAATTTTTCCAAGTTCAGGTTTTGCAATAATACTTTTTACCATCTCTAAAGCTTTGTTTCTTGAAATTTCATCTGGTGCAGAAATAGTTACAATTCCATCGTCACTAATGTCAACTTTAGCGCCTGATAATTCAACGATCTCTCTTATTGTTACTCCGCCTTTTCCGATAATGGCTGCGATATCTTTTTTATCGACAGTCACTTTTTCCATTTTTGGAGTGTGTTTTGATAAATCTTTTCTTGAAGCTTTAAGTGCTTTGTTCATTTCACCTAAGATATGAATTCTACCATCTTTTGCCTGCGATAATGCTTTGTCCATAATCTCAAATGTAATTCCTGTAATTTTAATATCCATTTGTAGCGAAGTAATTCCATCTTCTGTTCCTGCAACTTTAAAATCCATATCTCCTAAATGATCTTCATCCCCTAAGATGTCGGATAGAACTGAAAAATCAGCTCCTTCTTTGATTAAACCCATTGCAATTCCTGCAACTGGTTTTTTAATAGGAACTCCAGCATCCATTAAAGCAAGGGATGCTCCGCAAACAGTTGCCATAGATGATGAACCATTTGACTCTGTAATTTCTGAAACAATTCTAAACGTGTAAGGGAAATCTTCTTTTTTAGGTAAAATTGAATTAACAGCTCTCCACGCTAATTTACCATGACCTATTTCACGTCTACCCGTTCCAACTCTACCAACTTCTCCAACTGAGAATGGAGGGAAGTTATAGTGCAACATAAATCTAGATCTTTGTAATCCATCTAAGCTTTCAATTCTTTGCTCATCTTCTGAAGTTCCAAGTGTTGTAACAACAATTGCTTGTGTCTCACCTCTTGTAAATAAAGCAGAACCATGAGTTCTAGGTAATATACCCACTTCACATTTAATCGGTCTAATATCTGCAAGTCCTCTTCCATCAATTCTTTTCTTTTCTTTAAGAATTTTTGTTCTAACGATTTCTTTTTCAACATCTTTAAACTGAGATTCAACGTCCATTTTGCTAAATTCTTCTGAATCTGTATAAAGCGCCAATGATTTTTCTTTTGCTAAATTAATTAATCCGCTTCTTTTCTTTTTATCTGGCTCTGAAAACGCTGCCACTAAATCATTTTTAACATTTTTTAATAAATTATCTTTTACAACTTTTAAATCTTTTTTCTCTACAACCCATGTTTCTTTTTTACATTCTGCGGCAAATTCATTTATCATTTTAATCACCGGAGCAAATTGGTCATGACCAAATTTAACTGCATCTAACATTATTTTTTCAGTTAATCCTGAAGCCTCAGACTCCACCATCAGAACTGCATCTTTAGTTCCTGCAACTATTAATTCTAATTGTGATTCTTTTAATTGTTCTTTTGTTGGATTTAAAACAAAGCTGTTATTAATATAGCCTACTTTAGAAGCTGCAACCGGTCCCATAAATGGAATTCCTGAAATAGCTAATGCTGCTGAAGCTGCAATTAAAGATAATACTTCTGGATCGTTATCTTTCTCGTATGAAAGAACTGTTGGTAAAACTTGAACTTCATTTCTAAAGCCTTCTGGAAATAAAGGTCTGATTGGTCTGTCAATTAATCTTGATATTAGAGTTTCGCTCTCTGTTGGTCTTGCTTCTCTTTTGAAATATCCACCTGGGATTTTTCCTGAAGCGTAATATTTTTCTTGGTAATTTACTGTAAGTGGAAAGAAATCTATGTCAGGTTTTGCTTTCTTTGCACCAACAACTGTTGCTAAAATAACTGTATCACCTGAAGTTAGTATAACTGCCCCATCTGCTTGACGAGCAATTTTTCCGGACTCGATAGATAATTTTTTACCGCCCCAAACAATCTCTTTTCTTACTATTTTAAACATTAAAATTTATTTTCTGATATTCAGCTTTTCTAAGATCTTTTTATAATTGGTTGCGTTTGTTTTGCTGAGATAATCTAATAGTTTTTTTCTTCTATTCACCAATGTCGTTAATCCTGTGTACGAATGCTTATCTTTTTTATTTTTTGTAAAATGCTCAGTTAAATATCTAATTCTCTCAGTTAAAATAGCGATTTGCACTTCTGAAGAGCCAACGTCTTTAGCATGCAGTTTTAAATCTTTAAAAACACTTTCTTTATTTAAAATTTTTTTTGTCATTTTTTTAATTAAATACTCTTCTTGGATAAAAAAAACCGGACTTAAGGTATCCGAGAGCAAGTGGCTTTTCTAAAGCCGCTGTGTAAATATTGTCTAAACTAACCTTTCCAAATTCATTAACCAAACTAACTTTCATTCCATTCTTTATTAAATTAATTCTTTCATCATTTAATTTAATGCTAGGTATATGTATTAAAGCGCTCTGAATATCAAGTACATATTTTAAAAAATTAGCAGTACTTTCTTTTTCTATTAATTTTTCAAGGCTATTTGAGTTCTTAATTCTAAAATTTCCATATCGAGTTCTGACTAATTTAGTGACATGAGCAAATCCATCAAAGGATTTTGCAATGTCTCGTGCCAGACTTCTAATATAAGTTCCTGTTCCGCATTTTATATAAAAAAGGCTTTTGTTATTTTCATGTTTTAATAATCTAATATTTTTTATAAAAACTTTTCTCTCCTCCATATCAAATTCTAAATTATTTCTCGCAAGTTCATAAGATCTTTTGCCATTAATCTTTACAGCAGAAAATTTCGGCGGCATTTGCATTTGGTAGCCAATAAATTTTTTTAAAATATTTTGAACTTCTTTTTTTGTCGGATAAATTTCATTACTTTTTGTAACTTTACCTTCTAAATCTAAGGTATCCGTCTCTGATCCCCACTGAATTTCAAATAAATAACTTTTTAATAGTAAATGTATTAATGAAACAGTCTTAGTTGCTTCACCTAGGGCAATAGGCAGAACGCCCTCAGCTAATGGGTCTAAAGTTCCAGCATGACCAATTTTAATTTTTTTAAACTTACTCTTTATGATGTTTAAACAGTATGCAGAGCTAAAACCTTTGGGTTTATTTAAATTTATCCAACCATCAATCATTTTCGTGCGTCTTAATAATTAATTTTTCAATTTTTTCAGCATAATCAAAAGATTCATCTAATACGAAATGAAGATTGGGCAAAAATTTATTTTTCCAATTACGCGACATTTGTTTTTTAATTAAACCATTATTATTGATAAGCGATTGTAAAATAAACTCTGAATTTTTACCTCCAAGCGGCATAAAAAAAACTTTTGCATGTTTTAAGTCTGGGCTCATTCTAACTTCTGAAACTGTAATCACTCGAGTATTGATATTTGGCAAAGCCACTTCTTCTTTTAAAAATAAATTTCCAAGTAACTGTTTTAATAGTTCACCAACTCTTAACTGCCTTTGGGTGAAAGGCTGATCGCTTAAATGAATGTTCATTATTAACTAATTTATTGTTCTTGCGCTTTCAACTACAGAAAATGCTTCAATAATATCTTTTTCTTTAAAATCTAAGAAATCTTTAAAAGCTACTCCGCCTTCAATGCCTGCTTTAATTTCTTTCACTTCATTTTTTTCTCTAAAAAGAGATGCAACTTTTCCTGTGTATACAACGCTTCCGTCCCTAACAATTCTTACATCAGAATTATTAATGATGCTTCCCTCCGTCACTTTAATACCTGCAACTTTTCCAGCTTTAGAAGATTTAAATACCTGTAAGATTTCGCACTGTCCTTATACTTGTTCATTAATTTCTGGCGCTAATAAACCTGATAATGCTTTAGTAATGTGCTCAATCGCCTCATAAATAATATTAAAGTATAAAACGTTGACCCCTAATTTTACTGCAAGATCTTTTGCTTCTTTATTAGGCTTAATATTAAAGCCAATTAAAACCGCATTAGAAGCTTTTGCTAAAGATACATCTGTCTCTGTAATGGCACCAACGGATGATAAAACTATATCTGGCTTAACTTCATCATGTTGAATTTTTAATATCGCATTAGATAAAGCCTCTGCAGATCCATGCACGTCGCTTTTGATAATAATTGATAATTCTTTTTGTTTGTTAACATCTCCAAAAATGTCATTTTTCTTAACAAGACCGATAGTTTTTTTAGATCTACCCTGTTCAATTCTATGTTCATTTATTTCTTTTGCTTTTGCCTCGCTATCCAAAACTAAAAAATCATCGCCTGCTTCAGATACACCCGTTAAACCAATAATCTCAACTGGCATTGAAGGACTTGCTTCATTAACTAATTCTCCTCTAAAATTATTCATCGCTCTAATTTTTCCCCACTGCAAACCACTTGCAAAGAAATCACCTCTTTTTAAAGTGCCTCTCGTGATTAAAATTGTCGACACAGGTCCTTTGCCTTTGTCTAATTTTGATTCAATCACTATTCCTTGGGCTGGTACATTTGGGTTCGTTTTGTGATTTAAAATTTCTGCTTGTAAAATAATTGCCTCTTTTAATTTATCTAAATTTGTTTTCTTTAAAGCTGATATTTCAACGCACTGAATATCTCCGCCTAATTCTTCAACAACAAGTTCGTGCTCTAATAATTGATTTCTAACTTTTTGTTTATCAACGCCGTGAATATCGCATTTATTAATTGCAACTATGATTGGAACTTTTGCAGCTTTTGCATGTTGTATCGCTTCAATTGTTTGCGGTTTAATTCCATCATTTGCAGCAACAACTAAAACAACAATATCTGTAATTTTAGATCCTCTAGCTCTCATTTCAGTAAAGGCCGCATGACCCGGTGTATCAATGAAAGTCATCCATTTTTTATCTTCTGCAAAAACTTGATAGGCACCAATGTGCTGCGTAATTCCACCATGCTCTGTTGCAACAACATTTGTTTCTCTTAATGCATCTAGTAATGAAGTTTTACCATGATCCACGTGACCCATTACAGTTATTACTGGAGGCCTAGAATATGTGTCTTCGTCTTCTTTAGATTTTTTTAATTTTGATAATTCATCATCGATTTGATTATCTTTTACAACTGTATGTCCAAATGCGCCAACGATATACTCGGCCGTATCTCTGTCGATAGTGTGATTGATTGTAACTTTTACATTTTTTTCAAATAAAAATTTAATAATCGAACTTGCTTTTTCTGCCATTCTGTTTGCAAGGTCTTGAATAGTGATTAAGTTAGGTACCGATATTTCTCTAGAAGCTTTTTTTGCTTCGCCTGATTCATCACCATCTTGAACTAATTTTTTATCTTTTTCTCTGGCTCTTTTAAATGAAGCTAAACTTCTTGATTTTTCATCTTCATCGGCATCCGTAAGCGCTTTAGATAAGGTTAGTTTATATTCTCTTTTTTTACCGTGTGTTTTTTTAATTAATTTTTTACTGTTATCTATTTCAAGCTCTTCTTGAATTTTCTTTCTTGCCCATTCCTGAGCTGATTTTTGTGCTTTAGCTGTATCTTCTTTTGTTAAAGTCTTTCCTTTTACTGCTTCTTGTGGAGTTGTTGAAACTTTTGGTTTTTCTGCGGACTGACTAATATCAATCGATCTGTTTTTCTTTTTTTCAACTAAAACTGATTTATTACCAGCGCCTCTTGCGTAGCTTGAAACAGCTGCTGGCCCACCACTAAAGTTTTTTAATGTAAGTTTTTTTTTTTTGTCTTTAACGTCCATGTTTTTTCTAAAAGCGAGTTTATTATTTGTTAAAAACTTTTTCTCTTGCGCTCATTATTAGACGCTCAGCCTCAGCTTTTATGATATCGAAATTCTGCAGGATTCCTTCAAATTCCACTCTTTTTCCTTTAACTTCATCGTAGCCGCCTAGGATTTCATCAACTGATAAGTCTGCAAAATCAGCTAAAGTTTTAATATTTTTTTCACCTAAAGTAAGTAACATTCCAAGTGATAGTCCTGGATGATTCATAAGGTCATCCTGAATACCTAACTCTTTAACTCTATTTGATATTTCTTTAGATTCTGTTTCTAAATATTCTTTAGCTCTTTCTTTTAATTCTTTTGCTGTGTCTGCATCGAAACCATCAATTTTCGTTATTTCCTCCAAAGGAGACCCGTCGATTTCTTTGATAGAAGAAAATCCTTCTAGTACTAAAAGCTGAGCCATCATTTCATCGATTTCTAAACTTTCAATAAATCGTTTCGTTTTAATTTTAAATTCTGATTGTCGTTTTTCTGTTTCTTCTTGATCTGTTAAAATATCAATTTCATAATTCATTAACTTAGAAGCAAGTCTTACGTTTTGTCCTCTTCTTCCAATCGCTTTGCTAAGATTATTTTCATCAATTACGACTTCAATTCTTTTTGTAGCTTCATCCAAGACTACTTTTTGAACTTCAGCAGGTGCTAAAGCATTAATCACAAGTGTTGCTGGATCTTCAGACCAATGAATAATATCAATTTTTTCTCCTTGTAATTCATTCACCACCGCTTGCACTCTACTTCCTCTCATACCAACACAAGCTCCAACTGGATCTATCGATTTATCTTTTGATGTAACGCAAATTTTTGCTCTACTTCCTGGATCTCTTGCTACTGATTTAATTTCAATTGTTCCTTCATAAATTTCTGGCACCTCAAGTTTGAATAGTTTTGCCATAAATTGAGGATGAGCTCTTGATAAAAATATTTGTGGACCTTTAGCTTCTTTTTTAACTTCATAACAATAAGCTTTAATTCGGTCGCCTACTTTTATGTTTTCTCTTGGGATTAACTCATCCCTTTTGATAATTGATTCAGCTTTTTGTAAATCAACGATGATATTTCCAAATTCTATTCTCTTAACTATTCCGCTAAGAACTTCGCCGATCTTATCTTTAAAATCGTTATATTGTTTTTCTCTTTCTGCATCTCTCACTTTTGTAGTGATGACTTGTTTTGCAGCTTGAGCAGCTATTCTACCAAAATCAACTGGTGGTAGTGGTTCTAAAATTTCTTGATCTAGTGCTATATCGCTTTTAATTTTTTGAGCGTCTTTTAAACTAATTTCGTTTTGACTGTTGGCTGGATTCTCTACAACTTTTAATCTTCGACCTAATTCGATTTGTCCATTAGCTCTATTGATGGAAACATAAATATTATTTTCTTGTCCATAACGTGTTCGCGCGGCTTTCTCAATAGCTTCTTCCATAGAAGTAAGGACAAGCTCTTTATCAATTGATTTTTCGTTTGCTACAGCGTCAACTATCCTAATCAGTTCTACTGTATCAACTCTGTTATTTAACATTAGTTTTGTTTCCTGTAAAAAAAAATGGGCCTAAGCCCATCATGTACTTTCAATAATTTCCCTTAATCTACGCTACATTTTTTAACTTATCAAGATTTAAAAAATAAATATCTTTTTTTAATTTATTGGCCTTATTTGAGTATTTTGTATCAACTATGGGATGTCTATTGCTCAAACTATATTCAAACGTATCATTTTTTTTCTTTAATAAAGAAATCTCTTTTACCACATAATTAAAATAATTCTGATCATCTGTTACAAAGATTAATGTTGATTTAATTTTCATTTTTTTTAAAATTTTTTCTAAAAATAAATAATTTAGTAATCTTCTTTTTTTTTGCTTATTTTTCATCCATGGATCAGGAAATAAGACAAAGACTTTTGAAAAAAAATTATCTATAAAATTATCTATGACTTTTTGTACCGGTACATCTAGTATTGAAATATTATTTAAGTTTAATTCTTTAGCTTTTTGCACAACATTAGCGACACCATTAATAAAAGGATCCACCCCAATAAAATAATCATTTGGATAAGTGGTTGCTTGAAATAATATATTTTCACCTAAACCAAATCCTATTTCTAAAATAAAATCTTTATTTTTAACTAGTTTTATTTCTTCAAAATTGACTAAAAAATCTTTTTTGTGATTTTCATAAAAAAACTTTTTGCTTTTAGATAAGGCTCTTGATTTTGATCTTCCAAAAAAAATCTTTTTTTTGTCGTCGATCAAATTATACTTTTGATTGAAAATATTTAATTAAATCAGTTTTTTCCCAACTAAAAGAACCATTGTCTTCTGGTTGTCTACCGAAATGTCCATAAGCTGCTGTTTTTTGATAAATTGGTTTGTTAAGTTTTAATAACTCACGAATACCTCTTGGACTTAAATTAAAATTTTTAGAGATAATTTCTTCAATTTTTTTTGACTTATTATCTTCATCATCAAATAAATCGATGTAGATTGAAAGGGGTTGCGACACTCCAATTGCATAGGATAATTGTATTAAACATTTTTCTGCAACGCCTGCGGCTACAATATTTTTTGCCAAATATCTTGCAACGTAAGCTGCTGATCGATCCACTTTTGTCGGATCTTTTCCTGAAAATGCTCCGCCGCCATGAGGTGCTGCTCCGCCGTAAGTATCAACGATAATTTTTCGACCCGTTAATCCTGAGTCTCCATCTGGTCCACCAATAACAAATCTACCCGTCGGATTAACATAAAAATGTTTCTCATCACACATCCAACCTTTTGGAATGACTGATAAAACGTAGGGACGAACGATTTCTTTAACTTTTTCTTGATCAATATTTTCTTCATGTTGTGTTGAAACAACTATTGAAGAAATTCCTTTCGGTTTTCCTTTTTCATAAATAACTGAAAATTGACTTTTTGAATCGGGTCTTAAAAATTTTTCTTTTCCAGATTTTCTTGCCTCTGACATTAATTGTAAAACTTTATGAGAATAGCTTATCGGTGCTGGCATAAGATCTTTTGTCTCTGTGCAAGCATAACCAAACATAATTCCTTGATCGCCTGCGCCTTCATCTTTATTACCGCTTGAATCAACACCTACAGCTATGTCTTGCGATTGACTATGAAGGTAGTTTGTAAATTTTAAATTTTTCCAATGAAAACCTTCTTGCTCATAACCAATGTCTTTAACTCTAGATCTAATTAATTTTTCAATTTCATCGGTGTTTATCTCTGGACCCCTTACTTCACCAGCAATCACAACCGTATTTGTGGTAACTAAAGTCTCACAAGCAACTCTACTTTCTGGAAATTTAGATAAATATAAATCGAGCACCGAGTCCGATATAATATCGCAAACTTTATCGGGATGCCCTTCAGACACTGATTCACTAGTAAATATGTAATCTTGTTTAGCCATTTTTATTAAATTTTCTAAGAGCAATAACGAATATAATACTTAAGAAGATTGTAAAATAAAAAATGTAGTTTTCTAATAAAGAAAACAAGGTTTTTCCTTTTAAAAAGAATAATTTTAGATCAATAAAACCTGATTTGTTTAATTCTAAAGAATTTATAATTTTTCCATTTGGAGAAATATAAGCGGACATACCTTTATTAGTTGATCTTACAATTGGAACACCTTGCTCTACTGCTCTAAAGACTGCTTGGGTTAAATGTTGATGAGGACCGATTGAGTCTCCAAACCAACCATCTTCTGAAATGTTTATTATGAAATTATAATCTTTAGAATCACGTTTAAGATCTCCAGAATAAATTATTTCATAACAAAGCAAAGGTAGGAAAGATAAATTGTTAAATACTTTAATCTCTTTTCTCTCAGCGCCTGAAGAGAAAGAACTATATCCAAACGTAATTTTTTTTAATCCCCACTTTGCTAATAAATTTTCAAAAGGAATAAATTCTCCAAATGGCACAAGTTTAATCTTGTTATAAACATTAACAACTTCAGCATTATTGTTAAGAACGACTAAGGAGTTATAAAAATTAATTTTATTACCTGAAATACTTGGATTGGTTATACCAACAACAACTAAATGATTTTTAGAAAAATTTTTATTAAAGTATTCTTTATATTTATACAGATCTTTAGGATTAGTTTGCTGGATCATCCCCTCAGGCCAAACAATTAAAGTTTTTTCATCTTTGTTTACTTTGCTTAGATTGATTAAAGAAATTAAATTTCTATTCTCGTTTTCAGTGCCCCAAGTTTTGGCGATATCAATATTAGGCTGAACTATTTTTATTTTAATGTCGTTGTACTGATTAAACTCTGTATTTTTTATTATAATTTTTCCAAATAAATAATTAGAAATTAAGACAATAAATAAAAAAGCAGAATTAATTAGTATTTTTTTAAATTGAATAGGCCATAAAGAATTAAAGTAAATTGAAAAGATAAGAATGCTAAAAAAATTAAAGGTATATGTGCCAATGAATTTTAATACTTGAATATTCTCAAGTGAAAAACTCCATGAATAAGATATTAGATTCCAAGAAAATCCTGTAAATAATATTCCTCGTAAATATTCAAATATTGATAAGGAAATAGAAAATATTAATAAAAAAATATAATCTTTTTTTATCAAAGAATGAATTGCAATAACTGCAGCCCCATAAAAGATAGCTAATAAAATGGGTAAACCTAAAATGGCCACAGGAATTAAAAAATTTAGTTGTTTGTCAAAAGTTAATGAGTGCGAAACCCAATAAAGGCTACTTGCAAAATATCCATAACCAAAAGCAAAGCCTAAAAAAAAGAAATTAGATATTTTTGCTTTTTTTTCTTTAAATAAAACTATTAGATATAAAAACAGAGAGTAAGTAATAAAATTTACAAAAATAAGATTATAAGGTGGCAAAGAAAAGCTAGATAAAGAGCCTAATAATAATAAAAAAGTGTAGATAAAAAAAATATTTTTTTTTGACATCCTTATTTTTAAATATTTCTAATAATTTTTTGCTCTAACAGATTCATTTTTTTATATTTTTTAAATGAATCATGCTCATAGCCAATAAGATGTAAAACGCCATGAATTAACATTTTTTTAAAATAATCATCAAAGTTTATATTTTCTTTTTTAATAATCGCTTCAATATACTGATAACTTAGCGCGATATCTCCAAGGTAAACCTTTTTCTTTAATTTAAGATCCTTTTTAAAAAAATTTTTATCCTCCGCGGGAAAAGATAATACGTCTGTATCCTTATTAATTTTCCTAAATTTTTTATTAAGATTTTTCATATTTTTTGTGCCCGTTAGAAGAATGGATATTTCACAGGCCATTAACCTAGATGGAAATATAGATAATAAAATTTTTTTAATACTTTTTTTAAGAAACAAATTTACTTTGGGGTATCTAGATTTCCAGCTCTTATGTTCAATAACTAAATTAACTTTTACCATTCGGCTCTTTTTTTTCATAATCATCATAAGCCTTAACGATTTTAGAAACTAAAGGATGTCTCATAACATCATTATGATCAAAGTTTATGGTTTTAATTTCTTTAATATCTTTAAGAATTTTTGTGGTTTCATAAAGTCCGGATTCTTTTGATTTTGCTAAATCCACTTGCGATGGGTCGCCGTTTATTACCATTGTTGAATTATTTCCAAGTCTAGTTAGGAACATTTTTATTTGAGTAAACGTTGCATTCTGAGCTTCATCTAATATGACAAATGAATCTTTTAGTGTTCTTCCTCTCATAAAAGCAAGTGGTGCAATCTCAATTATACCCTCTTCTATTTTTCTTTGAATTTTGTCATATCCTAGAAGCTCATAAAGAGAATCGTAAAGAGGTATAAGATAAGGATCAATTTTGTCCTTCATATCTCCTGGTAAAAATCCTAAATTTTCTCCTGCTTCTACTGCTGGTCTTGATAATATTATTTTTTTAACTCTATCTTCTAATAAAAAGGTAACTGCTATCGCAACCGCTAAAAAAGTTTTTCCAGTTCCAGCAGGTCCTAATGCCATTACAATTTTATGATTTTTTAAAGCATCTACGTAAATTTTCTGCTTCTCAGATCTTGGTAAAATTATTTTTTTTGAGGTTTTGATAGCATCATTATCACTATAAATTGAATTAGAATTTGATTCCGTTCTATTCATTTTAGTTACGTCAAAGATTGTCTTAATGTCTTCTTTTTCAATGCTGTTTGTGTTTACAAATTTTGCGATAAGATTGTCCATAATTTGAACAACTGATTGTCTATTATTTAAATCACCTCGTACAATCATTAAATTTCCTCTTAAATTAATTTTTGTATTAGTAATATTTTCTATTTCCTTAAGATTCGAATCAAACTCACCAATGATTTTACTTAAAACTAAATTATTTTTTATATAAAAACTCAAATAATCATTATTTTTTTCAATAATTTCAATCTGTGAACTAGACACCTTAGATATATTCATCAAACGAGTACTTCTTCTTTTTGTAATATACCAAAAAGGTTTTTACTATTGCAGGAAGTAATTTCAATATCCACTAAATCTCCTGGATTACAATTTTCAGAGTTAAAGAAGATAGAATGCATAAATTTACTTCTACCAAAAAATTGACCTGGAGTTTTAGTTTTATTCTCAATTAATATTTCAGTTTTTTTTCCTATTAATTGTTTACTGTTCTTAAATTGAATATCACCTAATAAAGTCTGCAATTTTAATAATCGAGCTTTGCATATATCTAGGGATATCTGATCTCGATCAACAGCTGGAGTGCCTGGTCTTTGACTATATATAAATGAATAAGAACTATTAAAATTTACTCTGTTAATAATATCAAGCGTATCTTGAAAATCCTGCTCTTCCTCACCTGGAAAACCAATTATAAAATCGCTAGAAAATTCCATTTCTGGATTAGCTTCTTTAAATTTTGCAATCAATTCTAAATAATATTCTCTTGTATGTTTTCTATTCATCAATTTTAAAATTTTATTAGAACCTGATTGAATGGGTAAATGTAATTGCGGCATTAATTTTTTTTGATATTTAAATGCCTCTATCAATTCTTGATCCATGTCATTTGGATGTGAGGTAGTAAAACGTATTCGGTGAATTGAATTAATTTTAGCTATTTCATCAATAAGTTTCGCAAGATTATAAGTTTTATTTCCATCAACAATTTTGTAAGCGCTTACATTTTGTCCAAGTAAAACAATTTCTCTAACTCCATTATCTGATAATTTTTTTGCCTCGTTAATAATGCTATTAAACGATCTCGAAAATTCAGCGCCTCTTGTATAAGGAACTACGCAGAAGGAGCAAAATTTATCGCAACCTTCTTGGATGGTTAAAAATTCAGAAACTTTAGATTTTCTTGAAGATTTTAAATTATCTAAGGTGTCAAATTTTTCTATTAATTCAAAATTAGTGTCAGAAAAATTTTCTTTTCTTTCTGCAAAATTTTTAATTTGTTCAGGCAGTCGATGGTAAGATTGTGGCCCAACAACAATATCAACATAGTTAGTTCTTTTAAAAATCTCCTCACCTTGTGCTTGCGCTATACATCCTGCTAATACGAAAATTGGTTTTTTTTTAGATCGATTCAGCTTTTTAATTTTACCAATATCAGAGTAAACTTTCTCAGTTGCTTTTTCTCTAATGTGGCAAGTATTAAATATAATACAATCTACATCTGCTAAAGTTTCAGATCTTACAAAATTAACAGACTGCATTAAGTCGGATATTTTATCAGAATCGTACTCATTCATCTGACAACCAAAAGTCTTTATATAAAATGTTTTTAACAATTATTTTAATCTCAAAATATTAGAAGCTCTGAAGGTATAAAAAAAAACAAATAAATGAAATATATTTGTTACATATTTTCATAAATGGGGAATAATTTGCTATCAATGAAAAGTTTATTATCCAAAATATATTGAAGATTCTTAGATGTATATTTGGTTAATTTTGAGAATTTAACTATTTTATCACTATTTTTTTCAAAAGCGTTTTGAACAGTAAATTTTGAATAATAGTCATCACAATTTTTTAGGTCTTTAATATAGAATCTATTATTCACTTCTAAGGCAACTTTTTCATAATCCTGGTTAGCAATTGTAGTTTTTAGAATCTGAAAATTATTAAATCCGAGCACTTTAATTTTTTTAACTAAGGCAATACTTTTAATTGAAGATAAAATATTTCTAAGACCAACAAATCCACCTGGTCCTAAGTTAATCATAAAAAAATTTAAGTTTTCTATTTTGATATTGTTTTTCTGAAAGAAATCTAAAAGAATATTTATAAAATTTTCACTATTTAAGAATTTATCCAGAACTAAAGCAAAGTCGGAATTGTTTTCTTTTGCAATTAGTATTAAACTTCCAAATGTAAAATCGATCGAACAAAAACGAGAATTCATGACTCCATTCATAAAAAGAATTATTTTAATTACTTTTTTAATAATTGCTAATCTTTCTCAAGTTAATTCTCAGGAATATCAAAATGAAAAAGGAATTATTGGATTAATGTATCATCGTTTTGAGGAAAATAAATATCCAACAACCAATGTCAGACTAAAAGAGTTTAATTTACAACTAGAAATTATTAATCAAAATAAGATTGAATTTATTTCAATTGATGAATTACGAAAAATTCTTATTGAAAATAAAAGTTACGATTCTAAGAAAGTTTTAATTACTGTTGATGATGCTTATAGATCATTTTACGAAAATGGCTGGAAGATTTTAAAAGAGAAAAAAATTCCATTTATACTTTTTTTTAATACACGAGAAGTTAATGCTAATAACCCCAATTATATGACTTGGGATCAGGTGCGAGAAATTCATAATTCAAAAATTGGAACTATCGGTGGTCATAGTTTTTCTCATGAATATTTAGTTAATAAATCTGAAAGCGAAATAAAAGAAGATTTAGAAAAATCTCATAAAGATTTTTTAAGGGAATTATCTTTTAGACCCAAATATTTTTCTTATCCGTTTGGCGAATATAGTTCTACTTTTAAAAAAATTGTAAAAGAATTTAATTATGAATTAGCTTTTGGACAGCATTCTGGTGTTATTGATAAATCAAAAGATTTATTAGAGCTCCCTCGTTACCCTGTAAACGAAAGCTATGGAAAAGCAGAAAGATTTTTAACCTTATTAAATACTAAACCTTTTCCTTTTAAATCTTTCAAGCCAGAAAATAAATTCATTACTAAATTTGAAAATCCTCCAAAAATTGAAATAGAATTTTTTAAAGAGATTACTAATTTAGAAAAGATTAATTGCTTTGCTAATGACGGTGGTGAGTGGAGTAAAAAGAAAATATCATTTATTGAAAAAAATTGGATAAAAGTTAATTTAGATAAAAAATTTACAACAAGAACTGGTAGAATCAATTGTTCTTTATTAGATAAAGATAATCAATGGCGCTGGTTGGGATTTCAGTTTGTGGTAGATGGAAATTAGATTGATCCTGATCTTTTAACTAATAAATTTGCTTTATCAAAATCTTGTAGAGAATTTTGTTCAATAATTTTCTTTAAACCAAGAACATAATCGTCTCCTTTAATTGAATATTTATGAACATGTTTGATTAATTTTATTCCTGATATTGATCCGCTTAATCTACCTGATCTTTGTTTGGCTCTTTCTATTCTAAATTCTTCATAAAATGGGTGTGTATTTAAGTTATTTTTATAGGCGCTCACTGCATATCTAATTTGATTAAACTTTGAAACTTCATGCCTTTCATCCACGGCTCGATTTTCTGGCACCATCCCTTTATTTTCTTTCCACCCCCACTGACCAAATAAAGCATTACCCTCAATTGCAAAACGAGAAGTGCCCCAGCCACTTTCATAAGCTGCTTGAGCTATAGCTAATGATGGTGGAATAATATCCATTTTAAATAGTAATTCTTTAACACTATTATTTTTAACTTTGTATTCCTGAAACTTCTCATTTAGCCAATCAGCATCTTTTTTAAAGCTTTTTCTATTCATGATCGTTGTTAAGATTCTTCGATCAGCAATAATTTTTTCATTTTCTGACAAAACAATTGGCAATAATATTTGTATAAAAATTCTTTTTCTTTGTTCAATATTGTCTAACTCACTGATGCCTTCTGGGAATTTTGCTAAAAAGAAATTAGCAACAGGCGCTCCTTCTCTAACTTTTTCAAGATTATAACCGCTCTTTTCAAATAAATTAATAATACTTACTACTTGCTGAAAATCTAAACTTAATTTTTTTGAATCATTGCTTAAAAAACTTTTCTTTAACATCTGATCAATTGAAGGGTCGTTTGTAGTATATTCTTCTGTTTGTTTGTTAATAATTTTTTTTTTATCAGCTGTGGATTTGAACATCTCCGGAACAAAAGCGGTAAAAATGATTAGTGCGACAATAACGGTGTATGGAAAGATTTTTTTAAGATTAAGTTTTTTAATTAAAAAAAAGTAAATTTTATTTATATTTTTTAAAATAAAAGAAAAAAATCTAAATGTTGGAGCAAATGTATCAATGATATATCTTGAGAAACCGTTGTTAAAAATTTCTTCTCTTATTTTTTCAAAAAAATTAATTAATTTTTGATTTAAAAAAATTTTTTTCATATTAATTTATATTATAGACTTACAGCTCTAACGCTTTTTACCTCAGGCACATAATGAACGAGCATTCGTTCAACGCCTTGTTTTAGAGTTAATGTAGAAGAAGGACATCCTGCGCAGCTTCCTTGTAGTTCTACTTCAGCCACCCCATCAATAAAAGATCTTAACTTAATATTGCCTCCATCCTGTGCAACTGCAGGGCGTATTTTAAGTTCTAGCACTTCTTCAATTTTTTTAAATATCTCATCTTTATTATCGCTTGTTTCTTTTTTTATATTGATTGCTGTAAAATTTTTAGGAAAATCATTTTTTATAATATTTTTAATTTCCTCTAATATTTTTCCCCATTCTAAAGACCTATTCTTTTTAACGGAGATAAAATTAGCTCCAAAAAATACGAGCTCAACACCAAGCTCAAATATTTTTTGAACAAAGGGATATTCTTTAGCCTCTGAATGGCTTTTAAATTCGATAGAACCGTTTTGTACCAACTCTAAACCTAACACAAATTTTAATGTGTCTGGATTTGGAGTTTGCTGCACATCAATATTCATATGTGTATATGTGGTTAGTATGATTTGTTATTAAAGTAATTAGACTTTATAATAAGACTTAAAATTCAATAGCTTATATTAAATTATCCAGTTCCTTTTCTGAAATGAGACCTGGGATTATAACTAAGGGCACTGGCAGATCATTCATCTTTTTGGATAAGGACTTAATAATAGGCCCTGGATCACTATCAATTGAAGATGCAAGTATAAGAAATCTAATACTCTTATCCTCTTTAAGAAATTTGATTATTTCATCAACCTTATCACCCATCTTAATAATGATCTGTGGTTTTATTTTAAATTTTTCTTCAACTACAGCCGACCAAAGTCTGCTAATTTTTTTTCCCTCACTTGTCTCTTCTTGTTCAATAAGATTTCCAACTGATGCCCATTCAGCATTCACTGCCGGCCTTACAACGTAAAGCATTATTAAATTAGCATTATTTGCTACTGATCTTTTGGCTGCAAAATAAATTGCATTCTTAAGCTCATCAGTCTCATCAATAATAACTAAATAATCTTTCCTCATTAAGATAAGGACAATCCAACAATCTTATGTACTTCTTTTATAGTTTTTTGAGACTCAATATTCGCTTTTTCACTTCCACTTTTTAATATCTTTTTAATTGCATCTGTATCTTTTTTAAATTCTTTAATCTTTTTCCCTATAGGAATAATTTCTTTAATCAAAGCTTCACTTAGTTTATTTTTTAATTCAGAAAAATTTTTACCATTTAATTCTTTTAAAGTTTTTTCAATTGTATTGTTATTTAAAATAGAAAAGATATTGATTAAATTTCTAGCCTCTGGTCTGTCTGCTAACTTTGACTCAGTGTCTGGAATCAAATCGTTATCTGTTTTTGCTTTTTTAATTTTTTGTACGATATCTTCTTCTGTGTCTGTTAAATTAATTCTTGAAGCCTCGGACTCATCAGATTTGCTCATCTTTTTAGTTCCATCTTTTAAACTCATTATTCTTGCAACTTCTTTTGTAATAATCGGTTCTGGTAATGTAAAAAAATCTTTGCAATTGAAATCATTATTAAATTTCACTGCAATATCTCTGCACAGTTCTAAGTGTTGTTTTTGATCTTCTCCCACAGGAACGTGCGTTGCTTTATAAAGCAAAATATCGGCTGCCATTAAAGTTGGATAAGAATAAAGACCAACGCTTGCTTTTTCTTTATTTGATCCTGCTTTTTCTTTAAATTGTGTCATTCGGTTTAGCCAGCCAATTCTTGCGACACAATTAAATATCCACGCTAATTCAGAATGCCCACCAACACTTGACTGACAAAATATTACATTTTTTTTTGGATCTAATCCGCAGGCAAGAAAAACAGCAGCGGTTTCAATTATATTCTCTCTTAGTTGTTTTGGATCTTGAAATACGGTTATTGAATGTAGGTCTGCTAACATGAAATAACACTCGTAATCTTTTTGTAACTTAACAAAATTTTTAATTGCGCCTAAATAGTTGCCAAGATGAAGGTTTCCCGTTGGCTGAACACCGGATAAAATTCTATTTTTAATCATTTAAAATTTAAACCTTTAAATCTTTAATACGAAATGCTTTTAAAAAATAGGCAGTTAAAAAGTAGATAAACGCGGAGAATAAAACTACAGATATTAAAATTATCGCTTTTAATATCGTTTTTGATTCTAAATAATTTGCAAAATATTTTAATAAAACAGAAAGAATTAATCCCATAATCAATGTGCAAAGAACTGATTTTATAAATCTAATTGCGAACAATTTATCAAAGGAATGATAGCCAGATTTAATAAGGTTTAATTGATAAACAACAACTGTCAGCCAAGCAGAAATGCTGGTTGCAAGAGGTATAATTATAAAACCATAGCTCTTAAATAAGGCAAGGCTAATTGAAATATTTAAAATCACAGAGAACAAAGATAAATAAAATGGAAATTTTGTATTGCTTCTTGCAAAATAAAAACTCGAATAAATTTTAATTAATCCAAAAGCAGGCAGTCCTATTCCAAATAATAAAAGTGCCGCCGAAGTATTCATAACACTCTCTGTATCAAAAAAACCATAACCATACAGAGCTGATATAATTTGTTCAGATGCAAGAAATATTCCAACCGTTGCTGGCAAGGATAAAAACAAACATAATTCTAAAGAGCGATTTTGAATAAAATTTACTTTTACTAATTTCGATTTAAAAACTTCTTTAGATAAGCTTGGTAAGATAACGGTTGCAATTGCAATCCCGGTTAAAGCTAATGGTAATTGATAAATTCTATCTGCATAATATAAATAAGAAACTGCTCCACTTTCAAATGAAGCAATAATTGTGCCGATTAGAATATTTATTTGATTTACGCCTGATGCGAAAACACTAGGCAATAATTTTCTAAAAAAAGATTTAACTTGGTCATTAATATTAATAATAAAGCTTAAATTAATTTTGAAATATTTTTTTGCAAAGAAAAATAAAAAAATAACCTGAATAATTCCTGCAATCGTTAACGCATAAGAAGATGCATAAACTATTTCTGTATGCGTGCTGTTAAAAAAAACTAAAGATAAAATTAATAAAATATTTAATATGATGGGTGCTGCGGCAGTGATAAAAAATTTTCCTTTTGAATTTAAAATAGCTGAAAGAAATGATGAAATGGATACAAAAAATAAAAAAGGAATGGTAATTCTACTAAGATCTACGGCAAGATCAAATTTTCCATCAACATCTTTAAAGCCAGGTGAAATAAGAAATAAAAACTCGGGTGTAAATATTTCAATAACAAAAACTATAAAAAGAATAAAAATAATTAATAAATTTAATATTTGGTTTGCAAAATGATTTTTTTTACTACCTTTTTGTTTTGTGTAAGCTGGAATAAAAGCTGAATTAAAAGAACCTTCCGCAAATAAAGATCTGAAAGTATTTGGTATTCTAAATGCAACAAAGAGAGCGTCCGCAACAGCTGAGGTTCCAAGAAATACTGCAATTAAAGTGTCCCTTAAATAGCCAAGAATTCTACTTAAAAAAGTCGAAAATCCAAAATAAGAGATATTTTTTAAAATATTCATTTGATATTTAGTTTCAACTTTGTTTTAATAATTTAAAATCTAAGAACTTAGTATAAGAAAAATAACTTCTTCTTACAGTTTTATTTATATTAAAAACAATATTATGGAAAAGTTTACAGATAAAGAAGCTTTAGACTATCATAGTCAAGGTAAGCCTGGAAAAATAGAAATAATTGCAAGTAAACCTATGGCAACCCAAAGAGATTTGGCGCTTGCCTATTCGCCTGGTGTTGCTGCTCCTGTTGAAGCGATAGCAAAAGATCCATCAAAAGTTTATGACTACACAAGCAAAGGAAATACTGTAGCTGTTATATCAAATGGGTCTGCAATTTTAGGACTTGGAAATTTAGGCGCACTTGCTTCAAAACCAGTCATGGAAGGCAAGGCTGTTCTTTTTAAAAGATTTGCCGACATTGACTCAATTGATATTGAAGTTGATTCACAGAACGCTGAAGAAATTATTAATTGTGTTGCTAAAATTGGAAACAGTTTTGGAGGTATCAACTTAGAAGACATCGCATCTCCAGATTGTTTTATTATTGAACAAGAATTAAAAAATAAACTTAAAATTCCTGTATTTCATGATGATCAACATGGAACAGCTATTATTACTGTGGCTGGAATTTTAAATGCTTTAGAAATTGTAAAAAAATCAATAAAAAAAGTTAGAATGGTTGTTAATGGCGCAGGAGCTGCCGGTCTTTCCTGTGTGTCATTATTAAAGGCCATGGGCTTACCCGATGATAATGTAGTGATGTTAGATCGAGAAGGAGTAATTTATAAAGGTCGTCCGAAAGTGGATCAATTTAAATCAGCGCATGCTGTTAATACAAAACTTAGAACTTTAGAAGAGGCGATGAAAGGAGCAGATATTTTTTTAGGTTTGTCTGCAAAAAATGTAGTAACGCCTGCAATGGTGAAATCTATGGCAAAAGATCCAATTATTTTTGCTTGCGCAAATCCAGATCCTGAGATTCTTCCTGAATTAATAGAACAAACAAGAAGTGATGCAATTATTGCAACTGGAAGATCTGATTATCCAAACCAAGTAAATAACGTTTTAGGTTTTCCATATATTTTCAGAGGAGCTTTAGATTGTAGAGCTAAAACTATTAATGAAGAAATGAAGATCGCTGCTGCAAAAGCCATAGCGGATCTTGCAAAAGAAGATGTGCCTGATGAAGTGGTTGCGGCATACGGCGGTGAAAGACCAAAATTTGGAAAAAATTATATTATTCCGTCTCCTTTTGACCCAAGATTAATTAGAAATGTATCTGCTGCGGTAGCAGAAGCTGCTATGAAAAGCGGCGTTGCTCAAAAGAAAATCGAAGATATTGCTGCATATAAGGATAGTCTTGCTGCAAGATTAGATCCTTCTGTTGGTTTTTTACAAAATATTTATGCACAAGTTAGAAAAAAACAAAAAAGAGTTATTTTTGCAGAGGGCGAAGAAGAGTCTATGCTTAGAGCTGCGATCGATTTTAAAAATAATGGTCTTGGGACACCAGTTTTAATTGGAAGCAGCGAAAAAATAGCTCAACAGCTTAAAGATCTTGGTCTAACATTGGATAAATCTATTGAAATTCATAATTCTAAAGATGAAAAACAAAGACAAAGATATTCGGATCATATTTACAAAAGATTACAAAGAAAAGGTTTCTTAAAAAGAGACTGCGATAGATTAATTAGAACAAATAGAATTGTTTTTGGATCTTGCATGGTGGACCTTGGAGATGCGGATGCAATGGTAACAGGTGTGACTAGAACTTTTAGTGATACTTTGGAAAATATAAAATACGTTGTAGATGAAAGACCAGGTGAAATTATTTTTGGACTTACAATTGCTGTTACAAAAAAAG
>ENA-ORCY01000066-ORCY01000066.1-marine-metagenome-genome-assembly--contig:-NODE-66-length-85419-cov-6.415282_pt1 | contig 85419 bp, 83 predicted proteins | sample MGYA00248634_ERZ508507 | MGnify/ENA primary metagenome ERZ508507 (study PRJEB26178, sample SAMN06266269) | marine metagenome | isolation source: Columbia River Estuary | place: USA:Columbia River Estuary... | reverse complement strand
AATCGTTTGAATTACCTTAGGTGATTCTATTTCCGCGATACGCCAACTTTATGAGATGTTCTATTTGCCATTCAGAAAATCACAGTTTCCACAGGGAAACGGGTCCCATGATGGTCGATGATGTCCCGGATAGAAGATTCCATTTTCTCCGATGTAATGATTGCGAGACTGTTTTTTTGGAAAATCCAGTAGACGAACAAGATTTAGGTGAGTTTTACCCGGATGAGTACCTGCCCTATCGAGGTGAAAAGGCTTGGGGCAAATACGCCGGTGTCGTACAGCGTCAAGATCATTCGTTAAACCGAAAAAGGGTTCGTTTGGTGAATAAACACCTAGCTTCCAATAAAAACACTCAGGTCAGTATTTTAGATATTGGTTGCGGAAAGCCAGATTTTCTGCGCGCGATGAAACAGCATACCCAAGCAGAATGTTATGGGATTGATTTTAAAGCAGCCCAATGGGATGACCCTAGTTATGCCGGCATTCATTTGTCTGAGGAAAGTTTGGATCAATACAACACTACTGAGCGTTTTGATGTAATCACCGCGTGGCATTATCTAGAACACGATTATCGGCCTGCGTTAACCATAGAAAAGTGTTTGAAACACCTTAAACCGGGTGGTATGGTTATCATCGAGGTGCCTATGTATCAGGGACTGTTGGCCAAAATTCAAAAACAGTATTGGCAAGGTTGGCATACCCCGAGGCACATCAACCTTTTCAGTTTTAAGTCTTGGGATTTTCTTTTTCCCTCATCCCATTGGAACATCGTAGCGCATCATAAATACGGCACGCTCGATCCATTCATTTTGTGGTGGCTAGGAAGGGCAGAAAAAAAGAATATTCGATGGAACGCTAGTTTTGAAAGCCATTTTTTAAACTTAGCATGGCTCAAGGGGGTGACTTGGCCCTTTTTTGCTTGGGAAAAGTATATTCCACTAGGGATTCAGACGGTAATTGTGCAAAAAAAATAGGCGGATGCAAGTAACAACGGTCGTATTATTTCGCTTACGGGGTAATTTCAACAGATTTTGGGGGTTTGGACAGGTGCCATTGGCCTCGATGTACTTGAAGAACATTCCGGGTCTGCAATTTTTTAAATCCATGGGTTCCGGGAGCGGTGCCGGTTTTGGTGCCTGGCCTGATTTTGGCCAATACGCCTGGTTGATGGTCTGGGAAAGTGCCACCCATGCGGAATCCTTTTTCAGAGATCATCAATACTTCAATGAATACGAACACAGATGTTCCAGCACGCGTATACTCTATCTTAAGAACATAGGCTCCCATGGCCAGTGGTCGGGTGTCAATCCATTTGTGGTCTCAGAAAATCTCCCAGAAAATGCTAAAGTCGCCGTGTTAACCCGAGCGCGAATAAGCCTCAACAAGGTGTGGCACTTTTGGCGTCAAGTGGGAAAAACATCTAAAGGGCTCTATGATTTTGACGAGCTCGAATACGCGGTAGGCATCGGCGAATTACCCCTGATTTACCAAGCGACTATCAGTGTCTGGGCCAGTATAGACAGCGTAAAGCGGTATGCCTATCAGCACGAAGCCCACAAAAAAGTGATTCAACTGGCGCGGGTAAATAACTGGTATAGCGAGGAACTGTTTGCCCGATTCTATCTTGAAAAAGAGGTGGTGTTGGGAGTTTAACATGCCCAATTGCCTTCAATTTTCATGTAACGTTTGCTTCTCATAAAAAATAATGTTACGTTTGCGTTACATTAATCCATAAATCTTAAAAAATGAATCCAGGAATTATTATCCCAATCTTCGGAATGTTGATCGGTTTACTCATCCCCGTGGCTGTGTTTATTTGGAAGTATAAAGACGCCAAGGGAAAGCGGGAGGCAGTTATTGAAATCTCCAAGAACCTCGATGATTCATCGAAAGTTGAGGAGCTGTTGAATATTTTCGAGGAGAGAAAACATGAGCCCATAGATTATCGCCGGAGTGGGGTGATCACCATTTTTGTGGGTACGGGATTATTTGCCTTGGGTTATTTCTTTCTGGGAAGTATTTTAAAAGGTGTCGGTGCATTGGTTGGGTTGATCGGAGTAGGGACCATGATTGCTGGATACCTCTATCCAAACACTGAAAAAGAACTAACGGATGCGGTCGATAAATTTGAAAAGAAGTAAGCATGGGTAAAAACCATCAGAAGCTTCTCAATAATTTAGAAGAACTCAGAAAATCAGCTGGTTATACTCAGGAGGAACTCTCCATTAAAGCGGAGGTATCTAGGAAAAGTATCAACGCTATTGAAAATGGGGTCTATGTACCCTCTACAGTTTTGGCTTTGAAAATTTCAAAAACATTGAATTGTTCGGTGGAAGATATTTTTAGGCTTCCTTGATTTTGCAGTGTTTTTGGCTGTACTAGCATGCTCATCGTCTATGTCTACTTCCCGTTATTCAATGGGTAGTAGTCATAGATTAGTGAGTTAATCGAAAGGCCTAATGGTTATTGTCTCCGCAAAATTATTCAACAAGCCGGACAGTGCCCTCCCAATCTGGATCTGCGCTTGCCATCCAACTATGGGTCTTTTTGTCTAAGGCCACTGCGTGAACCCTGCCGAAATAGGCTTTTTGATCAGTAAATTCTGGGGTTTTCCATAATTGGTCTCCAGATCCTAAACGAGTGAAAAGGCCGTCGTGGTTTTCTATCTGCCAGCGATTACCGTTTGGGTATACTCTGGGAAGGGCCAAAGATTCATTTAAGGAGTATCCTTGATCGACATATCGGCTGATTACCTGGGCAACGGCGATGACAATTTTATTGCCTCCAGCAGCTCCAAGCGCCAAGTGTATCTCCCCATCTTTTTCTACAAGAGTAGGGGATATATGTGATTGGGCGCGATCTCCGGGTTTATAATCTCCGAGATAGCCGCCCAATGTTACGGCATATAAAAATCCTAGCTTAGGAGTAACGACTCTAGATCCTAGATTGGGCCCTAGAGTCTGAGTGAGCGATACTACGTTGCCCCATTTATCGGCGGTGGTTAGATGAGTTGTGTGGCCTTGGGCAGCTGAGGATTCGCCTGTGGTGTTTTCGGGTAATTTACTGGTTGCTAGTTGTTTTCCTTTTTGCGCCCAAAAAGCTGCTTTTTCTTTGGATAGTATAGAGGCTAGTGAATCAGGGATTTGTTGAAAGGCTCGGTGTTGGTAGCCAATTTCAGAAGCGTGTCCTAATTGATTAGTCCATTCTGTGTTATTTGTGGGTGGTGTAAAATGGTCGGCGATCTGGAGTATTTGAAGGGTTATCGCCCCATAGGAAGGAAGGTAAAGACTTTTAATTGTATGCCCCCTAAATGTCCCTTCCAATACTTTCAAATCCAAAGCTTGGTAGTTTTTAAGGTCTTGATAGCTGAGTATATGATTGTTTTTTTTCATGTCCTTAGCGATGGTCCGTGCCATTTTTCCCGTGTAGAATCCATCTGCCCCCCGCCTAGCAATAACCTCTAGAGTTCGGGCTAAATCTTTTTGTACTACCCTTGATCCTGCTGTATAAGTCTGGTTATTTGGGGTTAAAAAATTTTGTTTTGTACCAGGGTATTTTTCGATTGAACTTTTAGCAGCAGCTTGTCTTGCAGCCTCTCCGGGTAAGATCTCATAACCATTTTTTGCATAGTTGATCGCTGGCTCTAAAAGCGTTTTCCATGGCAGTACGCCGTTTCCAGCGTGGAGCTTTTCAAGACCACGTACAACACCAGGTATCCCTATGGTTTCATAGCCTTCTGAATATTTTTCTTGGGTGCTTTTATAATTTGACGGCACCTCGGTGGAGGCGTCAATGCCTCGAGTTAAACCCTCAGAGGTTTGGTAAATAGCTTGCAGTCTACCACCCAATCCGCTCATACTGGGTTCGACTACAGCCAAGGCAAATGCAGCAGCTACAGCAGCGTCATAGGCATTACCGCCCTGTTGGTACATAAGCGCACCTGCATCTGTAGCCAATGGATGCGCCGCTGATACAGCATTGTTGGCATATTTTTGCCCAAAACCCTGGAAGGCAATAAGTAAGAAAAGCAGTTTTAACGCGTAGTTTTTCATAAAGCAAGGAGTTTATATAGTGACAAAAAGTTGCTGAATCCAGTAGATGGTCCATAAGCCCCATAGGGTTCCAGTGGCCATGCTGAGTATGGAGAGCAATACAGCGTGAGGCATTAATTTTTGATCATAAGCGGCGGTAACTGCTGGGGCGGTGGATATTCCGCCTAGATTGGCCATGCTGGTAATAGCCAACCACGCACTAGGCACTCTAAATAGATAGGTATGTAGACCGATCCATAATGCGTGAAATACAAACCAGACTAGCACTACGGAGATTAAAGACAGAGGGATGTTCCAATGCGAAAAATCCAGTTTAAACCCTAAAAAGATCATAACCAGAATGATCAACCAACCCGCCCATCGGAGACTATTGGCCGAGTTCCATTTGGGTATTAATGCGCTGATCAGCACCCCTAAAACACTGGTGCACAGGATCATGGTCAAAAAGGACCAAGGTAGCCAATACGATAGGATTGAATATCCTATAATGACTAGGAGTTCTATGGACCACCAACTTCCTTTTTTTTCATCGGCATTTAATTCGGTGTTTTTTTCTTTCTGTATACCCCATTTGGTATCTATATGATCCGACTTTTTGATCCATTGAAACATAAGGATTGTCCATATGTTGACTGCTATATTGTCGATCAACAATACAGACAGGAATAGTGGATCTGGAGTATCGATAATTTCTTTTAAAACTACCTGTGAGGTTGAACCCCCTATCCAACTGCCCACGATAGGCACCAATCCTTTCCACAAATCAGTACTCTGCCAATCCAGGTAAATCTCCACAAAGAATAACTTGGCGACTCCTAGAATTAAAATAGGCAATGAAGCAATGATGAACGACCCGGATAAAAACAACAAGATGGGTTTGGGCCAAACACTTTTGAGTGAGCGAATATTTAGTCCAGCCATGACGCTGAAAACAGCCGCTGGAATCAAAAATGATTTACTAAACCAACTCAGTGAGGGTATTATTGATTCAAAGGGGATAACAAAACGTCCAAAGGCAGGGATCAAATAGGCAAATAGTATGGGAGGCAACCAATCGGTAAACTTGATCAACCATCGGTTTTGAGTTTTTTGAAGGTGATGCACTAACCATAAAGTGCTCATTATAAGCACTAAAGCTGAAACCCATACCTGTATTTGATTTTCTATTCCCAAGCCGGATAACTTGTTCTATGAAGTGGTTTAACTAAAGATAGCTCATTAACCGTTACGTTGACTACAAAATAGTCTGTATACACTTTACCACAGTGGCTCCATGTAGTTACTCAGCAATCTATTTGGCTATCATATAGGGGAACAGTTTAATTACAGGTGGCGGAGATGTATTGGTTTTTTAGTTTAAATGACTTGCCATATAATACACTATTCAAATTACTCGTATTCCCGTAGTTTTTGATATTAAATAAACAAGAGAAATTTAATTGGTCACCCTCCTCAATTTGGTGGAAATCAGCTTTTGGATAGGGCGCTAGCGCACAGTTTATCGGTTTGCGTGAAGTTTGCCCAAAGGCAATTTTTTCTAATTCCTTTTTAACAGTAGGTTCTTTCAGATCAAGTTTTTTAAATTGATCTGATTCGTAGTTAATATCCCTAGTGATGATGGAAGATTCTTTTTGAATACCTGTTTCTTCAAAACTAAACTCATGTCTGATCACAGAGGAAGAGGTCGCTAATTTGACAAAGTTTTTATCAGTTAAAAAATCTTCCTTGTACTTGGGTAGTTTCTGATTTTCACTGTCAGAAATTAGAAACTCATCGATGACTCTTTTTTCTAAATCATACCATATTTCCATAGTCTCTAATTCATACCCCTCCATGATTGTTCCCTGAGCATTGGCAGACTTGGTGTACAAAACTGAATTGCTGATTCTAAGATGAAATCCATTTTTTTCTCGAAACAAAGGGATTTGAATGGCGTTGTTTAAAACCCATTCGCCTTGATACTTGTAGCTAGGAAAACTGCAATCAGTCGGGAGGTCTTGGAGTTTGGTGTAAAAATTCCTCACCTCGTCCTCTTTGAATAAGGTTTTAAATGAATCCTTCATGGAATGAATTTCATGTTCCGTATCATTTTTTTGAAGAGCTAACAATAAAATGAGGCTGGTGATTATTATGCTGCTGATTAAAGCGGTACCCTTTAAAATTCTTCTAAAGTTTTTGAGCTTTACTAATTGATGGGCCGAATTAACAGCTCTTTCAAGTTCACCATGTGAAGCTGTGTTGTGGATCAGTCTGGAAAACTGTGAATTACTGTAGTTAAGCTCAGAGGCAATCGTTGCATTTGTGGCTTTTTTAAACTGAAAATTTTCAAAACTCCCATATATTCTAGAGAGTTCTGATACAAACGTATGGTAGAGTTGGTTGCTTTCTTCGTTGGTCATTGTTGGAACTATTTACCCTAATTTAGGCTATTTTTCTGATATTTTACTTTTCTTAAATTTCGTTAAAATTTGCTGAAAATCGATAAATCATCAAAAATCAATCTGGTTTATTTAAATTAACTTAAAATCTAACCAAACATTATGAAAAAATTCATTTTACACTTTTTATTGCTTTTTTCTGTGGCTACGTTTGCCCAGAAAAGTATCAAAGGTAAGGTCACCGATGAATCAGGTATTCCACTACCTGGAGCTTCTGTACTTATCGAGGGAACAACTACGGGTACCACCACTGATTTTGATGGTGTCTTTACCTTAGATGTTCGACAGGGTCAAACCATTGTGGTTAGTTACATAGGGTACCGAAAAATGACCCGACAGGTAGACAGCCAGGACACCTATGATTTTACATTAACCACGGACAATGCGCTGGATGAAGTGGTTGTTTCTGCGCTTGGCTTTAAAGAAAACAGAGATAAAATAGCCTCCACGTACTCTAAAATGCAAGCCAATGATGTGGTTCGTTCTGGAGAGCCTACCTTGATTAACGGATTGGCAGGTAAAGCATCAGGGATTACCATATCAGCCACCAGTGCCGACCCAGGTGCAGGTTCCAATATTCAGATACGGGGAGCGAGTTCGATTATCGGTCAAACGCAACCTTTGATCATTATTGACGGGGTGCCTACAAATAACGATAATTTTGAAGGATTTGGATCAGGAGTTGACGGTGGGATTTCGCAACAATCCAGGTTAAATGACATTAACCCAAACGATATTGAGTCCATTCAAATATTTAAAGGAGCCTCTGCAGGAGCTATATATGGTTCTAAGGCTTTGGGGGGTGTTATCGTAATCACTACCAAGCGTGGAGCAGAAGGCAAAATGAGGGCATCCTACAATACTTCAATATCCTATGACTTAATCAATGTACGTCACCCTATGCAAAAAAGCTACGGTCAAGGGGCCAATGGAAAGTATAGTCCAACAGCCACAAACTCATGGGGAGACTTTATAGAGGCTCGTAGTGGGGAAGCGGATGCTGTCAATACTTCTGGAGAATATTTTCTAGCCAACACAGGAGTGGCGTACTACCCCATTACCAAGAAAAACAGTATGGAGGTCTACACCGATCGAAACTTTGATTTGGTCTTTACCACAGGATCGACACAAACTCACCAATTCAACCTTTCCGGGGGAAATAACAAGGGTACATACTATATGAGTATGAACAAAGTGAACCAAAATGGAATTATGCGTAATTCGAACTACAATAAATCCTCATTCACTTTAGCTACCACCTATAATTTTGCGGACTGGTTAAAGAATAATTCTAAGGTTATTTATTCAACCAACTACTCTAACAGAATTCAACAAGGGTCTAATACGGCAGGTATTTACTTAGGTCTTTTGAGAACACCACCTGATTTTGATATCAGTGGGTACAAGGGTACGTACTTCGACAAAAATGGAAACCCGATAGAGGATAGACATAGAAGTTACCGACGTTATTTAGGGAATTCAAGTTCAGCGACGTACAACAACCCACTTTGGACGCTGTACGAGCAAACGAGTGATACAGATGTAAATCGCGTGGTAGCATCTACAGAATTTACAGCAACTTTAAAGCCTTGGTGGAATGCGGTATTGCGTTCTGGTTTAGATCAATACACGGATGATCGCGTTTATTTTTTCCCCATGTTTTCCTCAGATGGAGCCACCAACGGAAGATACCAAAACGAAACGTTTAACGTAACCGAGGTCAATACAGAGCTTATTTCTTCCATGCAGTTTTCTTGGGACAATCTGGATTTGAACTTGATTTCTGGTTTTGCGATGAATGATTCTCAACGCAAACAAACATATTTAGAAGCCGTTGACTTCTTATACAATGCACGCCTTCAAAACCCTGCAGTTGCCGCCACTAAGAACTATGAAGAAAGAAATAGATTGTTTAGAACGGTACGCGGATATGTTCAGTCTCAATTCCAGTACAAGGATTATTTAAACATGAATTTAGGGGCCACCTACGAAGACGCTTCTTCAAGCTCTAAGAGTTTTATTTACCCAAGTGCTGAATTAGGATTTAACTGGGGTGGTTTAGTTAAAGAGGACATGACCAAAGGGCTTTCTTTTGGTAAGTTAAGATTGGCCTACGGGGAGGTTGGACTTCCTCCTGGAGCACATTTATTTAGCACTACCTATGAAAATGCCTCATACTCCAGCTATTCTGATTTAATTTCATTAGATGCTTTTGGGGGTGGTTTCCGCGTTAATGATGATAAAGGAAATCCGAACTTGGAGTTTGAGAAAAAGAGAGAGCTAGAGTTAGGTCTAGACCTTAGATTCTTTAGAAATAGGCTTTCTCTGTCTGGAACAATATACCGCAACGAAACTAGAGATGCATTGCTTTATTTAGACCTAAATCCATCGGAAGGGTACAACAGCATTTATCAGAATGCTGGGCGCATTGAGAATAAAGGTTGGGAAACTGAATTTGAATATGCCTTAGTTAAAGGAGATGACTTTAATTTAAGTGTGTTTGGAAATGTATTTGCCAACAGAAACAAGGTACTTGATTTAAGTGGTGTAGCCTCGGTTAACTTAACTAGCGGGTCTTCCGTAAAGTCGAGCGCTGTTGTCGGACAACCTCTTGGTGTATTATTAGGCTCCGCTGCGCTTAGAGATGCCAATGGCAACCTTGAATTAGATAAAAATGGCTTTCCACAACTCGATCCTACTGGAGATAAAGTAATTGGTGATCCAAACCCAGATTGGAGAGGTTCCTTTGGAGTTCGAGCCAATTATAAAGGGTTAAAATTAAATGCCTTATTTGACACTAGTCAAGGAAATGATCTAGCCGAGAGAACCAGGTATGTATTGTATGGTTTTGGTACCCACGCAGATGTGGGCAATACGGTAACTGTTCCCTCAGATATAGTTAACTATGCAGGGACAACGATTGCAGCAGGTTCTACTGTACGAGGAAATATCCAAAACTTTGGAGGTGGTGATGTGCTGTTGGATGAAAAATGGTACACCACGCTAGGAGGCGGATTTGGCGGCTCGGTAATCAGCGAATTTGCTGTGGCAGATGCCAGCTATGTGCGCTTTAGAGAATTGACTTTAGGCTATGAATTGAAAAATACCCTTGTTGAGAAGCTAAAGTTAAGCTCTGTGGATATCAACTTAACCGGAAGAAATCTTGCCTTATTCACCAATATACGAGGTATTGATCCTGATGTAAATCAATTTGGCAATGGAAACGGTAAAGGTCTTGACTACTTTACCAATCCAGCTTCAAAATCATTCTTGTTCGGAATTACCATTAATTACTAAATCAAACAGCCATGAAAAATATATTATCTCGTGTTTTAGTCCTCGGAATAATCTTAATAAGTTCAGGTTGTGAATCTTATTTGGATGTTAACGAAAATCCGAATCAATCCACATCTGTCCCCAATGAATTAATTATCAAAGGAATGCAGCTTGCGGATGTGCAGTTGCAACTCGGCCATACCATGCGGATCTCCCAATTGTGGACCGGACAATTGAAAGGCTTGGGCAATCTATACAAGAACCTCTATGTCTACAATATTGCTCCAGAAGAAACTAATGGTGATTGGTCTTTTGTTTACCACGGAATTGTGACTCAAAACAGAATTATTCAAACTGATTCTGAAGACAATCTAATCAAAGGAATTGGGAATATTATAGAAGCACATGCCATAGGTACCATGGCCGCTCTATTCGGCGATATACCGTACAGCAAATACGGCACGCCAGATCCTGAATTTGATAGTCAAGCTGAGGTGTTCAGTCAAGTACAAGCATTATTAGATGCCGCTATCGTCCAATTGTCTTCAGTGACTGCTACACGCGTTCTTTCCCAAGATTTATTGGTGGGTAAAAATGCTGCCGCTTGGACTCAAGTTGCTCACACCTTAAAAGCAAGATTTTATTTGATGACCAAGAACTATCAAGCAGCGTATACAGAAGCTTTAGATGGTGTTTCCACAGACGTAAATAACATGAGCTATGCCAAAGGATTTTCAGGTTATGGCTCTACATTAGAAAACAGTAATCTGTACTACATTGTGCTAGATGGATCCAGGGGTGGGGATTTTTCTTCTGCAGATACTTTTGTACAAGGGTTGTTAGATCCTGCAGGTTCTTCTAGTAGAAATCACGCAAAAACTGACGAATCAAGAAGAAGGGATTATTTAAAAGTATCTATAGATGAACGTGCTAGCACCAGAATCACGGGTCAGAATGTAAAAATGCCTATGGTATCCAACGTGGAAAACCTTCTCATTCTAGCAGAGAGTTCTGCCAGACTTGGGCAGTTTAACACGGCACTTGGGCATCTAAATGGATTGCGTACTTACTTGAATTCAGGAAAAGGATTTGTAGGAAGTGCCACATTAACAGCTAAATACAGCGCCTTCGTGGCTGCTGATTTTGAAGCAGGGGGCATTGAAAATGCTTCGGGCATATCGGCTGACAAGGCGCTGCTCAGAGAAATCTTAGAAGAGCGCTATGTAAGTCTATTTGGTACGCACTTGCCCTTCTTTGATTTTGCCAGAGTGAGTAAAACGGATCCAGATATAGCTCTAGCGATTAGTCCAACCTCTGGTGGACAACACGCACAGCGTTTCCCCATCGCACAAAATGAAATCAATGGAAATGCGAATGCTCCTTCACCAATACCCTCGATATTCGATCCTACACCAGTGAACAAGTAGGCGATTTTTTAATTATTTAGTTTAGTTTTTAGAACCCGGTCGCTGAGACCGGGTTTTTTTAATTAATTAAGCTTCGCTTGATGTACCATATTTTGCTTATTATCAGTAATTTGAAGATAATTGTCGAATGAAGAAATTGTCTACTTTAATTAGATTAACTTCACTGAATGCTTCTTCGATTTATTGTCGTTTTTACTGGGATCTCTCATTTTATTTATGGAATCTCAGCTCTATTTGATCCCTATTCCATAAGTGAATATTCTAGATATGGTTTTTCTCAAGAGAGAATTGCTATTGGTGTTTTTCAAGCTGTTTTTGGAGTCATCTTAATTGGCGGTCTCCGTTTTGACAAACTTAAATTTTTAGGAGCGTCTGGGCTTTCACTAATGATGGTTGGTGCATTTGCCACAAGGGTGTCCATAGGAGACAGTATTATTCAATCAATACCATCCGTTATCTATTTTTTACTCAATTCAATAATTATAATTAAACCATTAAAGACCTTAAAATGAGATATTTAAAAAAAATTTTGATGATAGCAGTTCCTGCTGTATTACTAAATGTTTGGCTATTGAGATTCAATCTTGCGACTTCGTATCGAGGAGGAAATTCTACTAATATGTTAGAGGAGTTTGCGGTTTATGGCTTAAATGACACAACCGCCTATTTAGTTGGCGGTCTTAAAATTTTAGCCTCTATAGGCTTGTTGTTGGGTTTCTTTTTCGATAAAACAATTAAACCCGCCGCATCAGTTATTGTTGTGTTGATGATAGGTGCATTAGCCATGCATTTGAAGGTGGCCGATGATGCCATTAAGTTTCTTCCTGCAGGATTAATTTTTCTGTTTAGTTCAGTTATTTTGTTGCTGCAGCTCAAAATAATTAAGTAATATTTGAAGGTGTTATCTTAAATTTCTTTGGTGATGGAAGTGTTGCTAAGCAAAAAAATTAATGGTTTAATGCACTATTGGATTAAATTTTATTTTTTGTCCCTGAGCACACTGGCTCAATAAATCTTTTGAATAATCGGTTAATTGAAAAATTCGTGGATAGCCTCCTGTGACTTGACCATCGTTCATCAAAATAATCAATTGACCGGCTGGGGTAAGTTGAACGGTCCCAGGCAAGGCACTTGAGGTATGTATAGGCGTGATTTTATGGGCCACTGTTTCTTGAAGTATATACCCCATTCTGTCGTTTCGACCAATGGTCATTTCCAGGTTTAGTTTCTTTATTTCGGATGAACTGAGTCTGTGGTACTCTGGTCCTAAATAAACCTGTAGCTCAACAGTAGATCCAGCACTCACGTCATGTTGGCACACCGGGTTTTCCAAGGCAGATGTGCTCTTACTACTTATTTTTGAAACTTCATTTAATGGAGTCCCTGTTTCTATAAAATCTCCTTTTTTGATTCTAAAATCAGCAGTAATAGATGGGTAATAACTTCGACTGCCTAGCACTTGTTTCGTATTTATCCCACCCAGAATTCCTAAGTAAGTGCGTACACCAGATCGCCTTTGTCCAAACTGCAACACATCATTTTCTTCTACAGGGATAAGTTGATTCATCGGGATTTTTTGACCGTTGATTGTGGCGGTATAATCACCCCCTGTCAATGATATGGCTGTATGGATATGAAATTTAAATTCAGCTCCACCAAAAGTAATTTCGATAACTGCATCATTATCGTCATTGCCCAAGACAGCGTTGGCTAAATGGTAAGAAATTCCATCAATAGCTCCGCTAGGCGGTATACCCAGATGCGCATAACCCAAGCGCCCTTTATCTTGAATAGTGCTGTAAATACCTGGTTTGATTACTTCTATCATCGCGAGGAATCAATGGTTAATAAGCATTTTATGATCCCTTAGAGAGTCCAGTATTTCTTGGTACTCATTTTTTTCTACAGCCCGAAATTTTATAACATCTCCTGGCTTGGCGATACATGGTTCAGGAAGTTGAGGGTCGAATAAAATCAAAGGACAATGACCAATTATATGCCAACCTCCTGGTGACGCCAGGGGATAGATGCCAGTTTGTGCTCCACCAACAGCCACACTTCCTGAGTTCACCGCCGCTGATGGTTTATCCTTACGCGGTTGAACCAATTTTTTATCTAGCCCTCCCAAGTACATAAATCCAGGTTGGAATCCATAAAAAAAGAGGGTGTATTCAGGTTTTGTGTGAAGATGTACCATTTCTTGGAGGGAAATCTTCTTGTTGGATAAATAATCTTCTAGATCCGGCGCTACTTCAGAACTATAGTACACAGGCAGTTCAACTACTTTTTTTGGTAATAAAGCTGTGGGGTTGTTTTTAATGTGTGCGTACTTCTCTTGAACCCATTGAATCCAGGGGTTGAAATCTTTTTGGGCCACGGAAAATACGATTGTCAAGCTGTGATATGCCACAATGTACTCAGTAATTGCATCATCGGACAATGCCGCCCTGAGTTGCCAAATATCTTCGATGATATCCACATCTATTTGACTAGGCCATTCAATTAGTAGGGCTCGATTGCCCATCGGGAAGTAGGTTAATGTATAAGCCATACTCATTGTGATCGATTTACAGCTGAAACTGCTTTAGCAATTTCTAGTGAATTTGGATGGTCTGAATGAATACAGCAGGTCATCGTTTGAATAGCGTGTAGGCTTCCCTCTATACTTTGTACTCGTCCTTCCCTTAAATTTAGAAATTGTTGTTGAGCTATTTTAGGGTCGTGGATGATTGAATTATGTTCCTGTCGCGGAACTAAAGTCAGGTCTGATCGATATCTGCGATCGATAAAACTTTCTGGCCAAATGAGATGATTAGGTCTTGTAAAGCTATTGAAAAGCATCGAATTAACTGAGGTGATCAGTAAGATTTCAGGGCACACCTCATCGATTACCTCCAAAAAAACCAAAGCCATTTCAGGCTTATTGGCCACGTCGTGGTACAACGCACCATGAGGTTTTACATGAGACATTTTAGCGCCGCATAATTCGGCGGCCTCCAAAAACATCTCCAACTGATGCTGAAGGCTTTGCTTTAATTCCTTAACATCCATTATCATGGATATTCGCCCAAAGTTCTCTCGATCTGGATAGGAGGGATGGGCGCCAATATCCACTCCGTATTCTTGCGCCATTTGGATTGTTTTTATGATCAAATCCTTTGAACCCGCGTGTGCCCCACAGGCGATGTTGCACCGGTTTATATACGGCATGATGAGTCTATCGTGGGCTATTCCCTCTCCCAAATCACAATTGATATCCATTTAATTGAAAATTTGCACTACTCCATCAATTCCTTTGAAGCCCACAATAATGGACAAAATTAGGACGATTGCCCCCAAAATATTTTGCCAAATTGTATTGACATGACCTTTCATAACTTTTTGTTGATTGATCATCCATAGGACTAATCCAGCAATGATAAAAATCAGCATCCCATTGGCCACTTGCGCCATTTGTATCAACGCAATAGGTTTAATCCCTGCAGTAGCTAAAATTACACCCACAAGAAGCACAGAGCCCCAAATAATTCTAAACTTTTTGCTGTTTGAATCTGTCGACCAACCAAGACATTCACAGGCGACATAGGCTGCAGCAAGCGGGGCGGTAATCGCTGAAGTCATACCAGCAGAAAATAATCCTACTCCTAAAAGTAGTTTGGCCATGGAACCATATAACGGACTTAAAGCTTCTGCTAAATCGACAGCTGTTGTGATTTTTTCAATACCTGAACCAGCTGCGCAGATCACGATACACATGGAAACAACTCCGCCCAGTCCAATCGTCCAATAGGTGTCTCTTTTAACTTTTGGGAGAAATTCAACTCCCTGCCATTTTTTATGAATGAGTGAGGCATGAAGGAAAATATTATAGGGGACAATGGTTGTACCGACTAGCCCGATGATGGTCCAAAGGCTGTCCTTTGGTATAGTGGGTAAAAAAATTCCGCTGAGTAGTTCGGGCAATTTAGGCCTGATTAATAGGGCAGTGACCACAAATGAAAAACTCATAAATAGAACCATGATCGTTAAAATCTGGGGAAGTAGTTTGTCGTTTTTTTGTGACAAAACAATAAATGCAATCCCACCCAACAATAACGCCGCTACATTAATTTTCACATCGAAGTAGTAGTAGGTTAGAGGACCTATAATAGCCTCGAGGCCCAAAACTCCTCCACCGATATTCCCCGCTTGGTAAGCGGTGTTTCCCAGAACTATAGCCAGAATTATGAGTATGATCACTGGGGTTTTCCAAACTGACTCCTTTAATCTGTTCCTAAGCAATTGGGCCAAACCACTTTCGGTAATTAAGCCTATCCGAGCGGCCATTTCTTGTAGAATGATGGTGGCCAAAGTGGACAATAGAACAGCCCAGAGAAGTGAATAGCCAAAATTTACCCCAGCTATTGAGCAGAGCGTAACCGTTCCGGGACCAATAAAGGCGGCGGCAATAATAATGCCAGGGCCAATATTTTTAATTAAACGAAATGCCATAAAATTTAGGATTGAGCAAGTGCTTTTACGGCATCAATTAAATGATCCAGTTCTGTTGTAGAATCTGCGATTGTCCATAGCTTAAATAGTGATCGTATCTATTCTAAAGATAGACAAGATTCTATTCCAATGATTTTAAGAATTTAAGCACCCCTGAAAAATACACTTCTTGGTCGTCATACATAGCCATATGACTTCCTTGAGGACAATATAGGTACTCCCCATTTTGTACTAATCTGCTCATTTTTTCCATCGCTTTTGGGTCCATAGTATCGTATTCCGCGCCTATGGTCAGGGTTGGAATACTGATATTTTTCAGATCCTCAGTTCTGTCCCATTCCTTTAATACAGCATCTCCCACAACGCCAAACTCGCTGGGACCTTGCATTTTTAAATAAAGTGGATAATTCAGATTGGCAAACGCCCTAACCACCGGATTTGGCCAATCACTTGGATTCATGCGCAGTACATGCTCTGGATAGTAGTAGGTTTCTATAAGTTTAAGGTATTCTGGATTCGTATAATCTTCACTTTTTTCATACGCCTCTATTTTATCCAGAACATCAGCCGGCATTTGAGGTCCCAACACTTCTTTAGCATAGGTCACATACTCGGGTATGGAACTGACCATGTTAGAAACGATAAGGGCTTTCATGTTTTGTTGGTATTTTAAGGCGTATTCAATCCCTAAAATACCTCCCCAAGAATGGCCGAGTAGTACAAAGTTAGTGGCGTCTAAATTCAACGCCTTTCTAACCTGTTCAACTTCCTCAACAAAACTTTCGATGTTCCAAAGCCGTTCATCGTTGGGATTGTCACTTTTTCCAGAGCCCAATTGATCATAGTAATAATACTCTACATTTCCTTGTGGAAAGAATGAGTCAGCCGCCTCAAAATATTCGCTAGTAGCCCCGGGGCCCCCGTGCAGCAACAAGACTTTTATTGTGGGATTATTTCCTACGCGTTTTGTCCAAACATTAAAAGTGCCATAGGCTGTCTCAATGGGGATTACTTTTGTCCCTCCCGAAAATTTTGAAGGGGAATCAGCATAATTTAAATAGTCGGAAAAATCAGAAGTTTCTTGGCCTTTACAAGCTACCAAGATCAACAATATCTGGAGGATAAGGATTTTTGATTTCATGAGATAGATTTTATAGTAACGTGACGAAAAGTGCTTTTTAAGCAAATCAAATTTTCTCATTATTTGATGACAACTACCCCACAAAATAACAAATCCCCCACTAAACACAAAGTATTTATTATTTTAAATAATTGATTTTCAGTTTATTTGGCTGTTTATACATATCCTTAAGCTATTTTTATTTTCAAATTAAACTCATTGAATTTGAATCAATATTTTTTTAAGGCACTCTTTTTTTTGCTCCCATTGGTGACCAGCGGTCAGTCAATTTTAATAAACAGTAAGGCTCAGCAATTTATCACCGTTTTAGGAGTTGCACAGGATGGAGGGTATCCCCAAGCAGGGTGCACAGAAGAGTTTTGTATGCGCCATTGGCGGGGTGAGGAAAATAAGCGCCATGTTGTAAGTCTGGGACTTACCGATCATCAAAGCAAACAAAATTGGTTGTTTGAGGCCACCCCAGATTTTACCTACCAACTTCAAAAGCTCCAAGAAACTTCAGGATTGACTAATCTTTCAGGGATTTTTTTAACACACGCACACATGGGGCACTATGCGGGTTTATTAAACCTGGGTAGAGAAGCGCAAGGCTCCTCAGGAGTTGTCGTATACGTGCTTCCAAAAATGAAACAATTCCTGGAACACAATGCTCCGTGGAGTCAGTTAGTTGCCCTAGGAAATATAGAGTTGGTGCTGATCGAACCAGACAAACCAATTCAACTTAGTCCTGCTATTCAGGTAACCCCAATGCTGGTGCCACACAGAGACGAGTTTTCTGAGACGGTGGGGTTTATCATACAATCAAGCGAACGAAGTGCATTATTTATTCCTGATATTGACAAATGGCCATTGTGGGATCGAGATATTCTCGCCGAGGTAGACCGAGCAGATTTCGCTTTAATCGACGCCACTTTTTATGGAGCCAAAGAACTCCCTCACCGGGATATGAGTGAAGTCCCTCACCCATTTGTTTCTGAAACTGTTGAATTGTTTCGCACATCGTCAACTCTGTTGCGCAACAAAATCATGTTCATTCATATGAACCATACGAATCCGATCTTATTTAACGGTCCTGAGAGAAATGAGCTGATCAAATTGGGGTTCGATGTAGCTGACGAAGGGGAGATCATATCATTGAATAATGAACTGTAGTCAATGGTCCAATAAATTAATCGCCATACCCTACCAAATTTATAGATAGGCAGCTCGGAAATCATCGTCAAGAAAATTATAAATGATTGATATTTAATTCATTATATTTGGTTATGGCGCATAATAAACTAGAAAAAACAATAGTATTTCTATTCGAAAAAGTGTTTTCTGATCAATCAAAAAACGCTTTTGAAACCATAATTTTGTGGCTCTCCATTATTGGTTTCATTGTACATCTGGCACTTATTTACCTGATTAAACTTGATGCTATCACTTTGTTGGGTAATTATAAGCTACTGACTAACCCAATTTCAGCGATTTATACGCCCTTCACATTCATACTTATCTATGAAATTTATCTTCTCGTATTGTACTTGCCCAGGTCATTCACTACGGCCCTATCCAAACAATTTGAGATAATTTCATTAATCCTTATTCGAAGAATATTTGGAGATATACCTAAGGTTGATATTGAGGTTGACTGGTTCCAAACCCAGGAGAATTTAAATTTAATCTATGATTTGGCAGGAATCCTCATCTTGTATTACTTGATCTTTCTATTCAATAAAAACAGAAAAAAATCCATTCAAAATGCGATAAACAATAAAATAGAAAGATTTGTAATCTCTAAAAAAGGGATCAGCATTATATTGCTTTTATGTTTTGCTATGATGTCTTTAAACAGTCTATACCACTGGCTCAATGAAATAATTAATTTTTCACACGTAGAAAATGTGAACACCATATTTTACAATGATTTTTTTGAATTGTTGATACTAGCCGATGTGTTTATCCTGCTGCTTTCTTTCAGGTATACTGAACGTTACATTCAGATTATAAGGAATACGGGATTCGTAATTTGTACTATTTTGATCAGACTTTCATTTAGTTCCAGTGGGTTCACCAATGTTGCCCTCATTGTATCGAGTGTAATTTTCGGGTTTTTAATACTTAAAATCTTCAATCTTAGCGAGCCACTTCAAGATTGAGTTTCTTTATGTTGTCCACTTTAGAATAGCTGACACAACAAAAATCATGTGGGCTTTTGCCCGACTTAAGCAGTTCTTCTAGGGTATCGAATACTTTCAGTCAATTGTTGAATATGCGCAGGTGGTGGGGTCGTCCATCTTGATACCACTAGGGCCACAAAAATATTTACCAACATGCCTACGGTTCCAAAGCCTTCAGGTGAAATGTCCCACCACCAATCTGTTGAAGGTGGTATTGTTTGGGTGAACCATCCCAACTTGAAGTAAATCATATAAAAAAGCATGAGCGAGATTCCGGTAACCATACCGGCTATGGCTCCTTGTTTATTCATCCGCTTATCAAAAATACCCAGTACAATAGCAGGAAAGAAAGACGAAGCGGCTAGACCAAAAGCTAGGGCAACTGTTGCTGCAACAAATCCTGGGGGGTTTACTCCAAAGTATCCGGCAACTAAAACCGCAGCCCCTGCAGCAAAGCGGGCCAAAAACAATTCTTTCTTCTCGCTGATTTTTGAGTTCAATTGCTTTTTAATTAAATCGTGAGCAATACTGGTACTGATCACCAGAAGTAAACCTGCTGCAGTCGATAACGCAGCTGCCAATCCTCCAGCGGCCACCAATGCGATAACCCAATTGGGAAGTTGAGCCATTTCTGGATTGGCGAGAACAATGATGTCATTGTCAATAGTTAATTCGTTTAAGTCTGGATGGGCCAGGTATTGAATGACCCCATCAGAATTTTTGTCTTCAAACTTGATCAATCCTGTTTTTTCCCAATTAGTAAACCACTCAGGTACATGAGTGTAGGGAATATTGGATGTTGCACGAATCAAGTTTGTCCTGGCAAATGCTGAAATGGCAGGGGCAGTAGTATAGAGTATGGCAATAAAAATTAGTGCCCAGCCAGCTGAAATCCGCGCATCTTTAACTTTAGGCACGGTAAAAAATCGAACAATTACATGGGGTAATCCTGCTGTTCCAGCCATCAAAGCAAATGTAATGGCAAAAACATCCATCATCCCTTTGGATCCAGATGTGTATTCATGGAACCCTAACTCTTGATTTAATCCGTCTAGTTTGTCCAGTAAAAAAGTGCCGTCGGATAGTTTGCCGCCAAAACCGAGTTGTGGTATAGGATTCCCGGTGAGTTGTATGGAAATGAATATGGCCGGCACCATAAACGCAAATATAAGAACGCAGTATTGAGCAATTTGGGTATAGGTAATTCCTTTCATTCCCCCCAGAACGGCATAAAAGAAAACCAAACCCATACCTAGGTATACCCCGGTCTCAATAGGAACTTCTAAAAACCGAGCGAAAACTATGCCAACTCCCCGCATTTGCCCAGCCACATAGGTAAGTGAGATCAGCAGTGCACAGATGATTCCCACCGTTCGAGCTACGTTCGAATAATAACGGTCTCCAATAAAATCAGGCACGGTGAATTTCCCAAATTTCCTTAAGTAGGGCGCTAGTAGCAGGGCTAGAAGAACGTATCCGCCGGTCCATCCCATCAAATAGATCCCCCCGTCATAACCCATGAATGAAATCAAGCCAGCCATCGACAAAAAAGAGGCGGCAGACATCCAATCAGCTGCTGTAGCCATACCGTTTAAGATGGGATTTACTTCACCTCCAGCGACATAAAAATCTGATGTTGAGGATGCTCTTGTCCAAATGGCGATACCTATGTACAACGAAAATGATAAGCCAACCAGTAAAAATGTCCAAGATTGTACATCCATAAGCCCTTAATTTTCGTCAACGTTAAATTTTTTATCTAACCTGTTCATGAGCCTTACATAAATAAATATCAACACAACAAAAACATAGATGGACCCTTGTTGCGCAAACCAGAATCCGAGTTTAAATCCACCTAAACGTATTTTGTTTAATTCTTCAACCCATAAAATACCAGCCCCAAAAGAAACTAAAAACCAAATGGACAGTAAAATCAATAGATATTTTAGGTTGTAGCTCCAATATTTTTTCATCAAGTAACATTTAGGCTTACTTAATATTACAAAATATTCAGGTAAGTTCACTCATTTTGAGGTAGTTCACTACACTCTTTAGGTATTTGTTAATCGGTGTTACTTCGAGGTGCATTTCTTTAATTCTTTGTTTAAAGCGGTATTATGAACCTCGGTTTTTCGTACTTTAAATTATTGAAATAAGATTACTCATTGATTCATTTTCGAAGCGCACAACGAACAATGATCCCATACTAAAAGTTTAAAACAAGCATGATGAAAAACTTTATTCCGACGTTACTGATTCTGAGTTTATGTTCATTTTCTTTTGCCCAGCAGAGTCAGGTTCAAGTCCCTAAGAAGATGGAGCAAGAACTTACAAAACTGGCCAACCATCCCAAGATCAAAAAGGCATTCCAAACCATAGAGGACCTTGAGTCGTTGACGATTTCAAGACATATCGAGTTGACGGAAATTCCCGCACCACCCTTTAAGGAAACCCTTCGTGGTTTAGCGGTCAAAAAGTATTTTGAAGATTTGGGATTGGCCGATGTACACGTGGACAATGAGGGCAATGTGTTGGGATGGATTTATGGAACCCAAGGAAATCAGACCGTTGCCGTTGATGCTCACCTGGACACGGTATTTCCAGAAGGTACTGACGTTCAGGTGCGTATAGTGAATGACACACTTAAAGCACCAGGTATTGCGGATGACACCAGAGGTCTAAGCATGCTTTTAACGATCATACAAACAATCAATTCCCAGCAAATCAAGCCAAAAGACAATTTGCTTTTTGTCGCCTCAGTGGGTGAGGAGGGTCCTGGTGACTTGCGGGGTATGAAATATTTATTCAGAGATGGCGGGCCCAAAATCGATCGATTTATATCCATTGATGGCGGAACAATTGGAAGAATAAACAATCAAGCCTTGGGGTCATACCGATACAGAGTGACTTTCAATGGTCCCGGAGGACACTCTTGGGGCGCTTTTGGTTTAGCCAATCCACACCATGCACTGGGTGCTGCTATCCATAAGTTTGTCGAAAAAGCCGATGCCTATACAGAGCAAGGACCAAAAACAAGCTATAATGTGGGTATTGTATCCGGAGGAACATCGGTAAATTCAATTCCATTTATATCACAGATGGATATCGATGTTCGTTCCATAGATCCCAGTCGACTGGACGTCATGGAAACCTTTTTAAAGGAAGCGGTGGATGAGGCACTAAATGACCAAAATCAAAGAAAAAGAAGAGGAGAATCGCTGACCGCAGAGATAGAAAAAATCGGGAACAGACCCTCAGGAGCTACGGATATCGCCAGTGATTTGGTACAACGAGCTTGGGGGGCCACATTGCTTTTTGGCGCCAAACCCGAACTGACCATAGGATCAACCAATGCCAACATCCCTATAGCTAAAGGAATTCCAGCCATTACCGTAGGTATTGGAGGTAAAGCTTCCAATGCGCATTCTCTAGATGAGTGGTGGATTAATGAAAATGGCCACCAGATGATTCAATTGGTTCTTTTGATTGCTCTGTCCCAAGCAGGTGGTATTTAATCGACTAGTTTTTTGATCCAGAACCCCGCACAAACACGCCTGGGAATTGATCTGTGTGTGTCCCTGATTGAAGAACTTGAACACCATTGACCCACACATCATCCATCCCTTCTGCATACTGAAGCGGGTTGTCAAACGTGGCTTTGTCTTTCAATTCAGCAGGATCAAAAAGCACTAAATCAGCCCAATAGCCTTCTTTGATAAAGCCCCTATCTTTTAACCCTAGGTTGGTTGCGGGTAGTCCGGTCAATCGATGTATGGCTGAGGCCATGGAGATTAATTGTTCTTTTAGAGTGAATTCGGAGAGAACTCGAATAAAGCTACCAAATGCCCGCGGGTGGGTCCTAAAGTCATCCTTCCAATCGGAGTAGGTGCCTGCATCGGAACAGAATGAAACCCAAGGAATTTGCATTTTCGTTCTCAAGTTTTCTGGGGACATACTGAAGTAGATACATTGTATCCTACTGTCATCTTCAAGCATTAAATCAATAATGGTTTCAGGAGCCGATTGATTTCTCATCATTGCCGCTTCAGCAATTGTTTTGCCTCTGTAAATCTGGGCCATTGAGTCTTTTTTGAATCCCACCATCAAGATGTCCTGAGCCGGCTGTTGTGCTAACTCAGCAGTTAAGTCAACCAACAATCTTTTTCTAGCCACGGGATCTCTCATTCGATTCATCCATTGTTCATGCCCGCCTTCCTGTACCCAGGTAGGAACCACCCCTGTAAGTCCTGTTGAAGAGGCGTTATAAGTGTATATATCTGCTGTAATTTTAAGTCCTGCAGCTCGAGCAGAATCGACTTTTGCTATCACCTGATCCAATTTGTGGAAGTTCCCTGGTCTGGAAGCTTTTAGGTGGTATATCTCTGCTGGAACCCCAGCGGTTTTCGCGATATGGAGTAGTTCATTGACGGACTCCAACAAATACTGATCCTCGTTTCTTATATGGGAAATATACCTTCCGCCTAAGGGCGCAGCAGCTTGACACAGGGTAACTAATTCCTGTGTTGGAGCGTAATCAGCTGGCGCATAAATAAGCGAGGAGCCAATACCAAGCGCTCCCTCTTCCATGGACTGAACAACAATCCGCTTCATCTCTTCAAGTTCTTGTTCAGAGGCTGGCCTGTTTTCATACCCAACAGTCTGTATCCGAACACTAGTTGCGCCTAAATAGGAGGCAATGTTTGTGGAGATTCCATTTTTCTCCAACTTGTTCATGGCTTGCCCAAAAGTTTGGTAATTGGTGCTGTCTTTTTTCCCCGATGGTCCAGGAGAAGTACCTTCTCCAAAAACCTCCAAGGTCACCCCTTGTTTCAAATCACTCAGTGATCGGCCATCTTCTAAAAGCGTTTCATATCCCCAGGACAGCATATTGATAAACCCAGGTGCTAGAATTTTCCTTTTGGCATCCACTGTTTTAGCTGCAGACATAGGCTTCTCTATGCCTACGTACACAATTTTACCGTCTTTTACGCCCACTTGACCCAGGTAAGAGGGACTGCCTGAACCATCATAAATTTCTGCGTTAGTGATCAGTAGGTCCACATCATACGAAGTAGAGCATCCTATGAGAAGCAAAAAACAAGCGGATAAAAAATGCGTTACATATATTTTCATAAGTTATTTTTTTGGGGTTAGGATCAGGTGATCAATCGTGTGCTCCTTTATTTCTTTGTTTGAGTAGTAAGCGGGGAAATATTGATCTGTGGCCCAAGATTGGAAAAGGTTTTTATAAAAAGGACTATTGGGGTCACCCGACTGTCCCGGCGTGTTGGTCATTTTGGTCAAGTCCCAATCTGATAGATCGGTGACCATGCGGAAACTCGCACCCGATGTTTGGTTGTCCAAAGCACCATTGGCCGCAGGAACATAAGGGTATCCTCCCCGAGGTAAGGGCCCCATATCAATCATTTTCCTGGTTCTTTCATCTACCCACTCAGATAAAGGATGTTTGATTGTGGTATGTTTGAAATCACTTTGCCCATAGACCCAACGATCCATTTCTGGCCCAAATTTTTGAGTAAGTTGCGCTACAGCCTCCGTCCAGGTATCCACCAAGAATAAGTCCCTGTTAGTCTGGGCATTCTCTGAAAATACCAATTCAGGGTGGGTGATCCATTCGATGATTTTTGTCAATTGAGGTTGAATAAGGGGTTGTAGTGACTCAGGTACCCAAAGAGCGCGCGCTTTTTTTACCAAAATTCGTTCCCAAGTCACGTACATGGCTGCTTCCACACTATTGGCCTCTAATCGATATTCCCAATTCCGCATCCACTCAATCCCTTTTTGGGCTTGGCTATTGCCTACTTGAACACTCAGCAACAAAGGCGTGAGTATTCGCGCTGGAATGGATGTTACATCGGTTTGAAGTTCTATGGACCCTTCGATGGTTGCCCTAGTTTCACGGGCCAATACTTCGTTGACTCGATCCCCTCGGTAGTTGTCGGACCAGGTGTAGGCTAGCGCATCAGGATGGCTGTAGGTCTCTGGGGTTACGTGCTGATTGGCGGTCGCCCAAAATCCTTTCGGGGGATTGGTTAAGTGTGGCTTGACGATAATCGGCCAATACCCATTCCACTCATAACGTCCATCTCCAGGAACAGGCACCATTCCACTAAAATTTGGACGCACAGGAGAAATGCCCACGGCTTGCCAGCCAATAGTACCTGAAGTATCTGCCCAAATCATATTTTCTCCAGGAATAAAGCTATACTCACAGGCTTCTTGGAAAGAATTCCAATCAGTGGCTTGATTGATGCGCAATGACGCTAAATAGGGAGCAGCTCCGGGTTCCAGCCAAGCTGACCGCAGCGCAGCAGCTTTATTCTTTTGGGGATCCATAAATAGCACAGGGCCATGACGGGTGTAGTTCAAGGTAATTAGGGTGTCTTTTTCTCCACGCACTTTGATTAATTCTTGTTGAGAAGTCATGTCTTCCCAATTCCCTTGGTACTTATATTGGTGTTGATTTTCTGGATTGAGGTCATATACGTAAATGTCCTCCGCATCCGTTTGAAAGATGGTCAGCCCCCATGCACCGTATTCATTATGGCCTATAGAAACACCCGGGATCACCGGTTCTCCACCACCGATAACATTCCATCCAGGCGCTTTCAGATGAACAATGTATCTAAGGGATGGAAGGGCAATACGTCTGTGCGGATCGTTGGCCAATATCGGCGCTCCACTCAACGTTTTTTCTCCACTGATCACCCAATTATTGCTTCCCTCAGGCATTTCTTCTTTCCCCAACAAATCGCCAAAGGGAATGTCTTCCGAAACCGCCTCATACAATTCCAGTAGGTTATTGGACAGCCATTGTGGATCTATAGACTCATCTAAAGTCAGGTCGGGATCACCGGGATGAAACCACATTAACTCTTTGATCTTTTCCGGTTTTGCCTGTGCCAGTGCACGACCTATGGCTAGTTCTTGAGAAGCATTGGAGCGAATGCCGTTGTGTCTGGATACAACTATTTCTGGTGTCCACCTACCCGGTTTAATCCCCAACAGGTTAAATTCAAAGGGCAATAATTCGGGGTTTTGCTCGGTTTGTTCGATATATGCATTGACACCAGCTACGTAGGACTCAATAATTGATTTTCCCCTTGGGTGGTAGTGATTTAGCTCCGTGTCCATATCTTTTTGGTACCGCAAAAGCCGGGCACCAATATCGCTTTTTAATGCAGCGGGCCCAACCAATTCAGCTGAGGTGCCAGTTGCTTTTCTGCGCCATAATTCAAACTGGAATAATCGATCCTTGGCCGCTAAGAATCCCTGGGCAAAAAATAAGTCGTGTTCATTTTTGGCTTCAATGTGGTTGATCCCCCACTGATCCCTACGCACGGTAACTTCTTGTTCTATTTCCGCTATTTGGAGGCGTTTTACTGAGCTACATTGGATAAACAGACATGCAATAACTAGTGAAAATCCTATTTTATAATGTGACATTTCCCTGGAATAAAAATTCACTTTAAAATACACATTTTTTATGAAATCTATGTAAAATGCTTAATTATCAATCCTTTAGGTGTTATTTCACCACATTTTAATTACTTGCTCAGCCCTGATTAAATCCAGGCACCTAGGGTAATTAATCCGATGATAAGGATGAGTAAAAGGGAGATTTTCCTGAAGTAAGTCTGGGGGATAAACACCAGAACTTTCTTGCCCATCCAAGAACCTACCAGGCCAATCACAATCAGAAAAGGCACATAGATAAGGTCGTGTTGGTGAATATACCCGTTGTTCCAATACACCAGGGTTCTTGACGCATCAATAAGCAGATCGATCAGGGCTGAGGTGGCGATAAACACGCTTTTTTCCAAATTGAAAGCAGCCATAGTTAGGCCCCTAATGGCTCCCCCTGTACCGAGTAGCCCAGCTGAAAACCCGGACAATGATCCTCCGAGTAGTGCATTTTGCGCATTGGCTTGGAAGACTAATTGTTTTTTAAGCAAAAAAAGCAAACTAAAACCCACGAGGAAAATCCCCAGAATTCCCTGGAGTATATTAGGGTCAAGGTATTGGGTAGCCCATCCGCCGATAACCACAAAAATTACCGCTGGGATACCCAGTTGAAGGATGATTTTTTTGTCGATTCCTTTCTTGAATAAAAAGAGTTTACTCAAGTTGCTGGATAAGTGAAACAGCGCGGTCAGCCCTAAAACAGAGTGGAAATCGAAGTAGAAATTTCCTACAGGCACAAAAAAGACAGAAGAACCAAAACCACCGATGGTGCCTATAATTTCGGCCAACAAGGCGAGTAAAAGAAAAATCAGGTTAATTTGTTCCATAGTCGATGCCCACGTTGAACAAGACAACCGATATATTGGTGTGTCGAGTTATTATTTTGTATCTTGTAAGTTAAGCCTGAATGGTAAATATTTTGGTCTGAAATTACATGCAACAGGTGGATACGGAAGTTATTAAGAAATCTGGAGAGCGGGTTCGATTTTCGAAAGAAAAGCTACAAAACTCCCTCTTCCGCTCCGGCGCAGATGCCAAAACGGTTGCTCAAATCATGGATCAGGTTCGCGAGGATCTCTATCAAGGTATTCCCACTCAGGAAATTTACCAGCAGGTTTCTAGTCTACTTTTGAAGAAGGAACGACACTATGCAGCAAAATACCGATTAAAAAAAGCTATTTATGAGTTGGGTCCTACCGGGTTTCCTTTTGAGTATTTTGTGGGTGCATTGCTCTCTGAATCCGGTTATCATACCCGTGTTGGCGTGCAAATTCCCGGAGCATGTGTAGATCATGAGGTGGATATATGGGCCAAAAAAGGCCAGGAGCACACCCTGATAGAATGTAAATTTCACAGTGAGGAAGGCCTGAACTGCAACGTAAAAGTTCCTTTGTATATCCATGCGCGTTTTAATGACCTGAGAACGCACTGGCCCAAACACCAGAAGCAAGAAGCGACACTCTTGCCAGGTTGGGTGGTCACCAATACCAGGTTTACAGAAGATGCACAACGCTATGGGCTTTGTGCCGGTTTGTATCTATTGAGTTGGGATTCACCGGAACATCAAAGTCTAAAAGAACGCATTGACCAATCTGGGTTGTACCCGATTACGGTTTCCACTTTGTTAACCCAAAAAGAAAAGCAGGCGCTACTCGACCAGAAAACAGTGTTGTGTAAACAGATTTTGGCACGACAAGAGATTCTTCAAGATATAGGTGTATCTTCCAAAAGAGCCAGTAAAGTGGTCCAGGAGATGCACCGACTTTGTACCGATATATAAATGATAGACGAAGCTAAAATCACCTTTTTAGGAGGAGCCGGAACCGTTACGGGATCCAAGTTTTTGTTGACGTATCTGGATACCCACGTATTAATTGACTGTGGGTTGTTCCAAGGAGTCAAGGAACTCAGGAGTATGAATTGGGTGGATTTGCCGGTGGAGGTGGAAAAAATAGACCGAGTGCTTTTAACCCATGGCCATTTGGATCACGTGGGATATCTGCCCAGGTTGCACCAACAGGGATTTAGGGGGGCTATCTGTGGCACAGGGCCAACGCTAGCCATCGCTAAAATTATTCTGGAGGACAGCGCCAAAATTCAAGAGGAAGAAGCTGAAAAGGCCAACAGGGAAGGGTACAGCAAACACGATAAAGCTTTGCCTTTTTATACGGTTGATCAGGCCAAAAAAACCATTGAATTGTTTGTGGAAGTTCCTACCGATGAGTGGGTTACTGTCAGTGAACAGATCAAATACCGAATGGTGTACAACGGCCATATTCTAGGATCTGTTTTTATAGAGCTGCAGGTTAACGACAAGACTTTTGTGTTTTCGGGGGATGTAGGTAGGGCACAAGACGCGCTGCTCTACGACCCAAAAAAACCCCAGTGGGCGGATTTTCTTTTTGTTGAAAGCACCTATGGCGATCGTTTACACCCTAAGGATGAATTTCAGGAGATGCTACCCAAGCTGATCCAAGAAACTATCCGGGATAGAGGGGTATTAATCATTCCGAGTTTTGCTGTGGAGCGCTTGCAAATGTTGATGTATTTGCTGTGGAAAGGGTATGAGAAAAATAAGATTCCAAACATCCCCATTTATGTAGACAGTCCCATGGGTAATCGTGTCTTGGATGTATTTCGTCGCTACATGGATTGGCACAAAATAACCGATCATGACTTTTCAAATATGGTGGAACACATCAATGTAGTCACCTCCTATGCAGAAACCTGGGAAGTCATCGACAAAACTGGACCCAAAATTGTTATTGCGGGGAGCGGTATGGTCACCGGTGGACGTGTTTTAACCTATTTACAGCAGTTGATTGATCAACCAACCACCCGCGTCCTTTTGGTGGGTTATCAGGCTGAGGGTACCCGTGGCAGCCAGCTTAAGCAAGGCGCCCAGGAAGTAAAAATCTACGGGAAATACTACCCGGTAAAGGCACAAATCCACGCCCTAGAAAGTCTGTCAGCACATGGTGATCAGTCAGATCTATTGTCCTGGATGACTGAAATTAAGAATGTCCCCGAACGCGTATTTTTAATCCACGGTGAATCCGAGCCTCAAAAGGCACTTGCCCAAGAAATAACTTCTAGATACGGGTGGCAAGTCTCCCTCCCCATTTTAAACCAGGTGGAAAAGTTTTTAGTCTAGCTTTTAGGGTTCCTATCGACGGTTATTTGTGAAATAACATTTAAATAAATCCTCAATCAATTTTTATAATTAGTTTTGGGCGATTATTTGAATAGATGTATCGCTTTTCGCTTTTTCTGCTTTTTTGCTTTAACCTGCTTGCGCAACAAGCTAGTGTTCCCATGGCATCGGGTGTTGAAGCTCTTGGGCAAAGTGAACTTCAGATCGTTCCGTTCTCTTCTTCCTCAGAAAAATGGACCCTATATTTTGAGGCGCTAGAGCAGGTAGAATTCGAAGAGACCAATCATCCTGAAAATCATCCAACGGATGATTTTTTCACACGCTTTACTTTTCTTTCCCCGTTAAGATCGGACTCCGCTCGGATTCAAACGGATAAATTTGAATCTGCCCACCCCAGCAAGTACCCCATTTATATTCTTTACGATCATTTATTGATTTGATGTTGACAGAACATCAGAGCACAGCATTTATGGCTGTTCCCCTCTGTTTGGCATCGCTTTGTGCGAAAATTATTTAGTCACAATCAAAAAAATCAATATGAAAAAACAGATTATTTATGGGATAATCTTCGGTTCCTTGTTATTCCAAAGCTGTAAAAAAGAACACGAAAAAGAACACGAAACCAACAGTTTTACCGTAGTACAACCCGCAGTAAAAGACACCATACTCTACAAAGAGTACGTGGCACAAATCAAGGCGCATAAGCATATTGAACTGCGCGCGATTGAAAAGGGTTACCTGGAAAAAATCTCTGTAGATGAGGGCTCTTTGGTGCAAAAAGGAGCCATCATGTTCACTACCCTACCTTCCATTTATCAGGCGGAATTAAATCGCTCTAGCTCAGAGGCTAAAGTGGCAGAAATCGAGTACCTAAACGCTAAAAACCTGTTTAAAGAAAACATCATTTCACAAAATGAGCTATCGCTTTTTGAAGCAGAATACGGAAAAGCCAAAGCGGAGGTTTCTCTATCCCAAACCCATTTAAATTTTACGACTGTCCGAGCGCCGTTTACAGGGATCATGGACCGGCTTTTGGTCAGGGAAGGTAGTTTGTTGGATGAAGGGGAGATACTTACGTCCTTATCCGACAACAGCCTCATGTGGGTTTATTTTAACGTACCCGAGGCTGAATACCTAAATTATATCAGCCATACCAATGCGCAAGAAAAACAAGTTCAGATTCAGTTGGCTAACGGGGCTATTTTCGAGGAGCTTGGTTCTGTAGAAACTATTCTGGGTGAGTTTGATAATACAACGGGAACGATTGGGTTTAGAGCGGACTTTAAAAATCCCAAGGGGATCCTCAGACACGGGGAAACCGGAACGGTGAAAATTGCGGTTCCCTACACCCAGGCTCTGCTGATACCTCAGAAGGCTACGTTCCAAATTTTGGACAAAACCTATGTATTTGTCGTGGACAAGTCAGGTCAAGTAGCTCAAAGAGAAATTACTACTTCGGGTGAATTGCCTGACTTATTTATTGTGGATAAAGGGCTCTCAGCCTCAGAAACAATTTTGGTAGAAGGAATTAGAATGGTCCGAAATAAAGACATTATTCACCCTAAAAAGATTTCTTTTGAAGAACTAGTTAAGGGACTAGATCTGTTCTCAGAATAATCGTTAATTCCATTAGCTATGTTTAAAAAATTCATACACAGGCCTGTACTGGCCATTGTGATCTCACTCACATTGGTGTTCACGGGATTATTGGCCTACAGACAATTGCCCATTTCTCAATTTCCAGAAATTGCTCCAACTACAGTAAATATATTTATCGCTTATCCCGGATCCAGCGCGGATGTATTGATTAAGAGTACCATTATTCCCCTAGAGACAGCGATCAACGGAGTTCAGGGGATGCGCTATGTGGTTTCTGACGCTACCAGTGCGGGGGAAGGAACTATTCGCGTCATTTTTGAACCGGGAACCGACCCCGATCAAGCAGTAGTTCGCGTGAAAACTAGGGTGGACCAGGTGATGCCGCTGTTACCTGATTTGGTTCAGAGGGAGGGGGTTATCATCACCCCAGTTCAACCCAGTATGTTGATGTACGTAAACCTGTATGGGGATGACAAAAACTTTGATGAAAAATTCCTGTACAACTACGCCTACACGCGAATCATCCCAGAAATTCAACGCATCGACGGTATTGCCAGTGCTCAGATTTTGGGAAGTAGAAAATATGCGATGCGCGTATGGTTAAAACCAGATCGTATGCGGGCTTACAACGTTTCTGCTGAAGAGGTATTGGCCGCGATGGAGGAACAAAGTATTCTGGGTAGACCTGGACGTATCGGTCGAGCAGACGGAGGCAAATCACAGTCCTTGGAATATGTATTAACCTACAAAGGACGATTTAACGAAGCAGATCAATACAAAGAAATCATCATCAGAGCCCATGAAGACGGGGCTATTTTAAAGCTGGGCGATATCGCAGATGTAGAATTAGGGAGTGAATTCTTTGATATCTACTCCAATCTGGATGGGGATCCATCCGCCTCTATTGTGCTCAAACAAACGCTGGGCAGTAACGCATCGGACGTCATCGATTCGATCAAAGAAAAACTTAAGGAGCTTGAAGGTGACTTTCCTCCAGGAGTTTCCTATAAAATCAACTACGACGTTTCAAGCTTTTTGAATGCGTCTATTGAACAAGTGATGCACACTTTTAGAGACGCCTTGATTTTGGTGGCTCTTGTGGTGTTTTTATTCCTAGGAAACTGGAGATACACCTTGATTACGATTCTAGCGGTGCCTGTTTCTCTTATCGGCAGCTTTTTTGTGATGCAACTTTTTGGGTTGTCTATCAATTTGATCACGCTTTTTGCCTTGGTATTGGCGATTGGTATTGTGGTGGATAACGCGATTGTAGTCGTCGAGGCAGTTCATGCCAAAATGGAAGAGTCCCACCTGAAACCCTATGCAGCTGTTCAAGAGGTGTTGGGAGAAATCAGCGGGGCCATTATTGCGATTACTTTAGTGATGGTGTCCGTATTCATCCCGATTTCATTTATGTCTGGACCTATTGGGGTGTTCTATCGCCAATTCTCTATCACCATGGCTGGATCCATTGTTATTTCGGCGATTGTCGCATTGACCTTGACCCCTGTGCTCTGTGCCATATTATTGAAGCCGCACGATCCAAACCTGAAAAAATCAGTATTTAACCGATTTATTTTGTGGTTTAACGGAAGGTTTGATCTGTTGACCAACAAGTACGCTCAGCTACTGACCAAAATTGTAAACAAGCGTTTGGTCACATTTGGGGTACTCGCTTTCTTTGGATTTGGTGTTTATTTCTTCAACCAAATTTTGCCCTCAGGATTTATCCCCAACGAGGATCAAGGGACCATTTACGCCATTGTACAAACTCCTCCAGGTTCAACCTTGGAGCGAACCAACGACGTAGCTAGAAAACTTCAAAAAATTGCCGAAGAGGTGGAAGGCATTGAGTCTGTTTCTTCTTTGGCTGGATATGAAATCATGACTGAAGGCCGGGGATCCAACGCGGGAACTTGTTTGATCAATTTAAAGCCCTGGGATCAGCGCGAGCACAGCGTCACTGAAATCATGGAGGAATTGGAAGAAAAAACCCGAAACCTGGGCGCAGTGATTGAATATTTTGAACCACCAGCGGTTCCTGGCTTTGGTGCCTCTGGAGGATTTTCTTTCCGTCTTTTGGATAAAACGAGCGGCGTTGATTATCAGGAGTTTGAGAAAATCAACAACAAATTTATGGACGCGCTTAAAGAACGTCCAGAATTGACCGGTTTGTTTACCTTCTTTGCGGCCAATTATCCTCAGGTAGAAATTGAAATCGATAACCAAGCAGCCATGCAAAAAGGAGTTTCCATCGGCAAAGCAATGGAAAATCTCAATATTTTGATCGGAAGCACCTATGAGCAAGGGTTTATCAAATTCGGGCGGTTCTTTAAAGTCTATACCCAAGCAGCCCCTGAATACAGGGCGCTACCTAGAGACTTAGAGAATTTGTTTGTCAAAAACGAAGAAGGCGAAATGGTTCCGTATTCGTCGTTTACCACGTTGACCAACAAACTGGGTCCGAATGAAATCACCCGATACAACTTGTATAATTCAGCCGCTATCGCTGGCCTTCCTGCAAAAGGATATACCACAGGGGATGCCATTGCCGCCATCAAAGAAGTAGCCGCCACGCAACTCCCCAACAGTTTTGATATAGCTTGGGAAGGACTTTCCTTTGATGAAGCGCAAAGAGGGAATGAATCATTGATCATTTTTGCCGTGGTGCTGATCTTCGTTTACTTGGTTTTGGCTGCTCAGTATGAAAGCTTTGTATTGCCATTTGTCATCTTGCTTTCCTTGCCACTCGGTGTTTTCGGTTCCTTTTTCTTGTTGAAAATCATGGGTCTTTCCAACGATGTATACGCCCAAATTGGGTTGATCATGTTGGTGGGGCTTCTCGGGAAGAACGCGGTACTTATCGTTGAGTTTGCCGTTCAAAAACAGCGGCAGGGGGCTACCATTTTAGAGGCAGCTATCGAAGGAGCTAAAGTTAGATTTAGACCGATTTTGATGACTTCTTTAGCCTTTATAGCTGGGTTAGTGCCTTTGGTGCTCGCTACTGGCGCGGGAGCTATTGGGAACAAAACCATCGGCGGATCTGCTCTAGGAGGAATGGTGTCCGGAACCCTGCTCGGGGTAATTCTCATACCAGGTTTGTACTATTTCTTTGCCCATTTAATCAAAGGAAAGTCATACATCCGCGAGGAATACGATGAGCCTATTTCAGAGGCGTTCATTCGTCAGGATGAAGAGACAAACATGCTGCGCAAGCAGATAAAAAAATTATCTAAACTAGTTAATCGAAATAAAAAAGATGAAAACCAAGATTAAGTTATTCAATAGACACCTCATCGCTTGGGTTTCTCTAGTTGGATTAGGACTCTCCGGTTGTTCCAGTCTTCGTCCGATAGACCATAAAATAGCGGAATTACCCAAAGAGTTTAGCCATAGAGAACCCGCGACAACGAGTTATGAGGTGGTTGGACGGGGATCTTTTTTTAATGATCCCTACCTAAAATCGCTGATTGACCAGGCACTTGCCCATAACCAAGAACTTAAAATTATGGAGCAGCGCCTCGCTCAATCTAAGGCTGAGGTCAAGGCTAGAAAGGGTGAGTATTTGCCTTCAGTTGGCTTGATCGCTTCTGGCGATTCTGAAAAGGTGGGCGAATATACCCGTAATGGTGCTGTGGAGCAACAACTTTCCCTTCACGATGAAGAATTTCCGGAACCATTAAAAAATATGCGTGTTGGATTAAGCGCTAGTTGGGAGTTGGACGTTTGGAAGAAGCTGAGAAACAAGAAGAAATCAGCCTATCACGAGTATTTGGCCACTGGAGAGGCGCAGCGATTTATGTCCTCTCAGCTTATTTCAGAGATAGCTTCCTCCTACTACGATCTAATCACCTTGGATCTGATCGCCAATAACCTGCAGCAGTACAACCAACTTCAGTCCAATGCGATTAAAACGGTTAAATCCCTTAAGCAGGCGGGTAAAAGCAATGAGCTGGCGGTAAAAAGATTTGAAGCTGAATTTGACCGCAACCAAAGTAAATTGATTCAAGTAAAGCAAGAGGTGATCGATCTGGAAAATGAAATCCGTTTTTTAATCGGAAGTCCCACCACAGAAATTAAACGTTCTCAGGGCTTTACACATGTACCTTCTTTGATACCTACCCAAACGGTGGCTACTCAGCTATTGCTAAATAGGCCAGATGTCAAACAAGCAGAACAAGAGCTTTTGGCGGCCAAATTGGATGTGAAAGCGGCTCGCGCAGCCTTTTTTCCATCTATTGAATTAGGCGCGAGTTACGGGAGAGAAGCGTTTAAACAACAATTGCTCGCTCATACTCCAGAGTCAATGTTTTTTAAGCTTGCCGCCGATTTGTTTTCTCCTGTGGTGAACCTCAATGAGATTAAAGCCAACATGAGAATCGCGAACGCAAAACAGGAACAAGCCTTTTTAGAATACGAGCGCGTTTCGCTTCAATCCTATTTGGAAGTTTCCTCGCAATTATGGAGGTTGGAAAACCTTCAAGAACAATTGCGTCTTCAAGAAGATCAAGCAGCCGCACTGAATGAAGCCAACAGAATTTCTGGTGTTTTATTTACTTCAGCTCGGGCTGATTATTTAGAAGTATTGCTCACCCAAAGGGAATCTTTGGAAGCGCAAAACCAGTGGTTGGAATCACAAAAGGATTTAATTGACGCCAACATCAATCTCTACAAATCACTCGGTGGGGGTTGGTTTTAGTCTTCTGTACGAGGACTTAATCTTTTGAGTGTAACAAAAACAAAATCAAGCGTGGATTAAACGGTTGTGCTCTAGGGCGCAGCCGTTTTTTCTTTTCTGATGAATCTTATCAAAAATATTTTCGTGTTACATAATGACCAGGGACTGTTTACTAAATAATGTAGTTCCTATTTGTATCGTCCCCAATGAAAAAAACTAATTTAAATTCAGCTTGATTTTATAATTAGAGGGTGATAAGCCGGTTTGATTTTTAAAAAAACGCGAAAAGTGATTGGGGTATTCAAACCCCAAGTCATACGCTATTTCCTTGACGCTCATCGATCCATGGGTAAGTTTTTCAATGGCTAGAGAAATCAAGTAAGATTGAATAAATTCTTGTGCACTTACCCCCAATTGTTGCCGCACCAAATCTCCGAAGTAATTGGCAGAAAGCGTGAGTTTGCTGGCGCAATAACTCACAGTAGGTGTACCGGATTTTATTAGATCTTGATCACTCATGTAGGCATCTAGTATTTCTTGAATGCGTTGTGAAAGGTTTATTTCCTCCTGTGCCCGGGTATGAAATTGACGTTCATAAAATCTTTGACAGTATTTCAAAAACAGATCAAGATGAGACACAATAATTTCTCGACTGTGTTTGTCCATAGAATTTTCCAGCTCATGCTTCAACTTCAGGAGTAGATCGGTGATCGAAGTGCGTTCTTTTTGTGATATATGCAACGCTTCATGGATCGAATAGCTAAAGAATTGGAATTGTCGAATGGCCTTTTGCAAAGAGGTTCCTTTGAGTAGGTCGGGATGAAAGGCAATAGACCAGCCATTGGGTTTTGACGGGGGGAGACCGACATATTCTAGGCCAAATTCTTGGCCAGGTGCCAAAAAAACAAGCGTCCCTTCTTCGTAGTCATATTTTTTTCGGCCATACACGATATCAGCACAATGAGAATCTTTAAGAAAAATCATGTACACATCAGTTCTATATAATCGAGCAGGCATAGCTAGCTTTCCTTCTTGAGCATAGACAGTGATTAATGGGTGTAGGGTCAGCTCCCCTTTATCCCGATTTATTTGATGTATGCTCTCAATGATATATGGATGCTCCATAAAGCTTGATTTTAACCAAATGTACTAAGCTCTGAAGAATCTGCTTTTCACAGCAGTAATTTTGGTCTTCTTTTTGTGAAATTGGTCTCTAATTTTTGGCTTTAAAAAGAGACATTTGCCAAATATGTTGTGTTTATGAAGTACTTTTTTTCAGTTGTGGTCATTTTCTTTGTGTGCACTAGCCTTAAAGCGCAATACGCTAGTGCAGAATTTAGTTCTGGGGGGTTCTCTTTTGTGCCTGCATTTACCGATACCAATCCCAACTTAATTCTGCATGCCGGAACAGCCAGTAAGGGATTTTTATCTGCGCACATGATTGGCAATATTCGTTTGGAAAATATGAATCCAAGAGGATTCATATTTATTACCCGAGCCAAGGTGATTGATAAACAGTTTAAACTCACTGCAGGCGTGCACCTTCCGGCGATTCAAATAGATGAATCGTACCATACGGATACATTTTTTGCCCAAGAGTTGATCGGTTCTTATAAGTTATCAGAACAATGGGGCCTAAGCGCTATGTATATTCACGGAAAAGGAAGAAATAATGATTTGGAAATCAATTTATTAACCCTAAACGCACAATTCAACCACCAAAGATTTGCCTATCTAACCCAGATCTATTTGTTGGATTTAGACCAAACTTATGGTTTGGCTGAAAACATTACCTATAAATTAACGGATCGTTTAGATATTCGGGGATTTGCCAACAGCACCTTATCCAACGGAGATTTTAAATGGACTATTGGACTTAGAAAACATTTTTAACTTTATGATTTATGAAAAATCTACACCTATTACTCATTGTATTTTCCCTGACGACATATGCACAAACAACGGACTATGAGATCACCTCTTATTTAGTGGAGGGATTTAAAGCTCCCAACACCAACTACCAAGGAGAGGCCTGGCTCAATAGTGTAATTCGTGCTGATGGCTCCATTCCCTACAACATCACAAAAGCCACGTTTAAGGCCAACTCAACATTGAATTGGCACAAACATACAGACCGACAAGTATTAATTGTGGTGGACGGAGTTGGGTACTACCAGGAAAAAGGGAAACAGCCTGTAACCATGAGGCTAGGCGATGTTGTCAAGTGTGCGGCAAACACAGAGCACTGGCATTCATCGTCGAAAGATGAAGATGTCACTTATCTGGCTATTTACCAAGGGGAAACCCAATGGACGGAAGTCTTATCTCAAGAGGCATACGATCAAGTAGCTGAGTTGTTGAAGGACAACTAAGGGTTATTATTTTTCTGGGTAAGCGGGCACCTCGATAGGGAGGTCCCGCTCATTTTTTTATCCTAAAATTTATTTTTCGGTAGGGTAATCTGATTTGGGATTGTATTATTCATGACTGCAGCATTAATCTTAAAATGTATCAACCATGAATAAAATCACTTCTCTTTTTAGTTTAGCAGGTCTATTGGCCTTAACCTCTTGCACCCTTGATCCGGTAACTGATATCAATGCTATGGAGGAAGCTGTTTTGGCGAGACAAAATGAACTCGCGGCTGAAATGGCCTCTACCAGTTCCTACTCTGAAGGCTATGATGATGATCACGATGATGATCACGATGATGATCACGATGAGCAAGAAGGAAGCGAAAACGAACAAAGCCAAGGCAGCTACGAAGACAGTTCGTCGAGCGATGAAAATGAATCAGCTCAAGAAAATGAGCAAAATGAAGGGTCAGACGAGGCTGGTGAATCAAATGATCAAGACAGCGATTCAAGTCAAGACAACGATTCAAGTCAAGACAACGATAGCTCTCAGGATAGTGATGCGCAATCAGCTGAAAACGATTCTTCCTCAAACAATACATCGGCACAACAAACAGGCTCTACCCCCCCAGCAGGCGTTTCCTCAACAGCTTGGACTGCCATTCAATCACATCTAGCGCAGCATTTTAGTGCGGCATCCGTAGTTAAAGTGGAGCAAGAGGATGGAGAGATTGAAGTGAAACTGAGCACCGGACACGAGGTTTATTTCACCCTTAGTGGAACGCATATCAGAACAGAAAACTAGTTATGAAAAAGGCATTATTTCTACTGGCCATTTTATTTGGATGGATGGCCAGTGCTCAAGATTGGCATCTTTCTATGGAGCAGGCTCAAGCCCAGGCTAAACAGGAAAATAAATCATTGGTCTTGGTGTTTCAAGGATCTGATTGGTGTGCCCCATGTATCAAACTTGATAAAGCCATTTGGTCTAGTGAAGTGTTTAAAAAATATGCCCAAGATCATTTGGTAATGGTTAAGGCTGATTTTCCCAGAAAAAAAGCCAATGCCTTAAATCCATCACAACAAAAACACAACCAAAGCCTGGCTGAACGGTATAATCCTCAAGGATATTTTCCTCTAGTGGTAGTTTTTAATTCAGCGGGACAAGTAACCAAAACTCTGGGATATGCCAATAAGTCACCCCAAGAGTACATCACCCTGATGGGATTAACCAATTAGAATAATGAAGTTGAAGCTGCGCCAATTATTCTTTTTTTTGTGCCTGAACATCACCTGGGTACAAGCCCAAGAGCTAGCTACCAAGACCGTATTGTTGATGGGCAGCCGTTTTGATTTGACTGTAGTGGCAGAAGATCAGGCAGCTTGCCAGTATTATTTGGGTGTTGCCGAGCAAGAAATTACGCGCATTGAAAACTTGATTTCTGACTGGCGATCAGGCACCGAGGTAGATCAAATCAATCAACTTGCAGGTATCAAACCTGTAAAAGTTTCGTGGGAGACTTTTCAGCTCATCGAGAGATCTAAGTACTTATCTCAAATAACTGAGGGAGCCTTTGACATCTCGTATGCTGCGTTAGACCGCATTTGGAAGTTTGATGGGACTGTGAATCAGCTTCCGAGTCCTGAAGTGATCAAAGCTTCTGTATCCAAGATCGGGTATAAAAATATTATTACTCAAGCCAAAGACACTACTGTTTTTCTTGCGCTTAAAGGCATGAAGATCGGTTTTGGTTCAAATGGCAAAGGTTATGCGGCAGACAAAACTAGAACACTGCTTCAATCCATGGGGGTCACCGCAGGTATTATCAACGCCTCTGGTGACTTAACTACTTGGGGTAAAAAACCTGACGGCACAGACTGGACCGTAGGCATTACCAATCCGTTGAATAAAGATCAGATTTTTTCGTGGCTTCCTGTCGTGAACAGTGCTATTGCCACTTCCGGAAACTATGAAAAATACATAGATATAGAGGGAAAAAGATACAGCCACATCATAGATCCAAGAACAGGCTATCCCGTTCAAGGAGTAGTCAGCGTGAGTGTACTTGCGCCTAGTGCTGAACTCTGTGACGCACTAGCCACTTCGGTATTTGTTCTGGGCGTTGAGGCAGGATTAGACCTGATCAATCAACTTAAAGGAGTGTCTTGCATGATCGTGGATGATCAAAAGAAAGTACACACCTCCAATCAATTAAAATTAGATCCATATGCGCATTAAATGGGGAGTCATCCTAATCCTAGTTGCTCTTCTACAGAGCTGTACCGTTCTTAAGGAATATGAAAAAGTATACGTGAATGATGAAGAAATGCTCCTAGTTTCAAGAAGCTTAGAGCGGTTTGAATCAAATTTTCAAGTGTACCGTGAAGCAGCAGCTGGCGGGAATGGCGGAAAAACTGGAGGCGGCTGCGGCTGTAATTAATATGAGGAAAATACGTATTACGCTGAGTGTTCTTTGGGCCTTTGTGGGCTTAATTGCCTGGGGACAGCAATCAACGACACAACCAACGCCAACCTACCAAAAAAAGGTGCTCGAAGGGATTGAGATAGAAACATTATTTAGCTATTATGCCCAAGAGGGAACTCACGGGGCCGTTGGCGGGGGGTTGGGAACCGAGCAACTAACTGACGTTACGCCAACAGTGGTCGTTAATGTTCCCCTAAATTTCAATACTGTTTTGACCGTAGAGACGGGGCTTTCAGCCTACTCCTCTGCTTCTTCGAGTAATATTAATCCTTTTTACAGCACCCTAGGAGGAAATAACGATGATGATAAGTATGATGACGACTATGACGACAAGCCATCTGGAACAGGCAGGGGTTGGGGATCTGGAACAGGTGCTATATCTGCAGCCTCCACAGGTGTGGTGAATGGGGTATCCACCCCGATTGGAACCCCTTGGTACGCTTCTTCAGGTGCCTCCCGAAGTGATGTATTAGGCTATGTAAGTGCTGCTGTAGCTCAAAGTTCTGAGGATAGAAACCAAATTGTGAGCGCTAACTTATACGTATCCACAGAATATGATTACACCTCCCTAGGCGTGGGTTTAGGTTTGGTAAAATTATTTAATGAAAAAAACACGGAGTTAGGGATTAAGGGGAAGGCTTATTTTGATAAATGGATGCCGATCTATCCTACAGAGCTTCACGAATACGGCAAGTATGGCAATAATTTTTTGAACAGTGGTTATTTTAGCGGGGTACCTGTTTGGGACATCAACGGAATTGGGACTTCCGGCTATAAACCATCTGCATTTACCGAGTGGAGCAACGCCAATAGAAATTCCTACACCATGACACTTGAATTTTCTCAGATTTTGAGCGCTAAAACTCAATTTTCCATGAGTGTTGATGTAGTTGGACAACAAGGACTACTCTCAACCCCATACCACAGAATCTACTTTGCCGACAAACCGCAATACTTTATTGGTGATCACACCTACATCAATAACTACGAACAAACCAGCAACTATGGTGTATTTCGCCTAGCAGATGATGTGGAGCGTTTACCTAATAGTCGACTTAAAATCCCAGTTGGCGGTCGTTTTCACTGGTACTTAAACGATCTGGCAACACTTAGGACCTTTTATAGATACTACTTCGATAATTGGGGTGTTGATTCTCAGACGGCATCCGTTGAATTACCCCTTAAGTTGTCATCAAATTGGGTGTTTACGCCAAGTTTTAGGTGGTACGAACAAAGTCAGGCAGATTATTTTGCGCCCTATGGAGTTCATTTATCTACAGAACGTTACTACACATCCGATTATGATCTCTCTGGATTTACCAGCAAGCAGATTGGATTTGGATTGGGGTATAAAGATATTTTTGGTCAAGTAGATGTGCTTGGGTTTGGTCTAAAAACCGTAGATTTTAGGTTCCAACACTACTACAGAAGCGATGGCCTTGAGGCTGTGATCTATGGTTTTGGAATCAAATTTGTCGAAAAATAAGCTTATGAATCCCTGTGACGCACAACATTTCTCTGTATTCTACGAAAAAAATGCCCAGTCCTTGTTTAGGTACTTGTACTACACATTTGGCAAGGAAGCCGAGGCTCAAGATATCGCCCAGAATGTCTTTGTGAAAATCTGGGAACAATGCCATAAAATAGACGGAACGAAAATTAAGTCGCTGATATATACGATGGCGCGCAATGAAGCCTTAAATATCATTAAACACGAGAAGGTTGTCTTGGAGTTTTCGGCGACTTCTCCAGACAGAAATAACCAAGAATACCAGACACCTGAGTTTTTAATTGAACAAGACGAATTTAAATCAAAGTTGGAAAAGGCTTTGTCTAGCCTAAAACCTCAGGAACGTCAAGTTTTTTTGATGAACAGAATGGATGGTATGAAATACCAAGAAATTGCCGATAACCTGGGGTTGTCAGTAAAAGCTGTAGAAAAAAGAATGCACCATGTGCTTGTAGCATTACGTGCTCAAATCAAAGGATTTAACCGTTAATTATGGAAGAGCAAGAAACATACCTTTCTGACTGGCTTGACGGATCGATAAATGATCAAGCACTTAAAGCGCTTGTTGGAGAAGCGGAATTTAGGGAGTATCAGTCGATTACTACCGAACTCAATCGTTGGATTGCGCCTGAGTTCAAGGGGGATCTTACTTTTCTAGATCAACCTAAAAAGAAAAAAATTCCTGTGCGCGCGCTTTGGGTTCGCTGGAGTGTAGCGGCCTCTGTGTTGTTGGCAATCGGTTTGTTTGTGTTTCAAGGGTTTAGTAAACAAGTCATTGCCACAACAGGAGAGGAACTCGTTTATGTTTTGCCCGATAACAGTACCGCTAGGTTATCGCCTGGCTCTGAACTGAGTTTCAGTTCTTGGGGATTTGCCTGGAAAAGAACTATATCACTTAGTGGACAAGCTTTTTTTAAGGTAGCCAAGGGGGCTACTTTTACCGTAGAGAGTGACCAAGGATTCACTCAAGTATTGGGCACAGAGTTCACCGTCCACAGCAGAGGAAATTATTATCAAGTTCGTTGTTTCGAAGGATCTGTTGAGGTGAAGATCGATCAAAATAAGTATGTACTAGCTCCATATCAATGGGTCGACAACCTGAATCAAGCAGTAGAACGCTTTGAAGGGGCAGAAAATAGCCCATTAAGCTATTGGTCTGTTCCATTATCTGTAGTTTTGGCTGATATTGAGGCGGTCTATGGAATAGAGATTGACCGTGCAGTGGTTCAACCGTCATGGATCTTTACGGGTAAACTGGACCACGATAACCTCAACCAAGCGTTAAATCAAGCCTTGTGGCCTTTTAATCTGGAATACAAATTTGTATCTGAACATAAAATTTTACTGCAACCAACTCAATAGTACCCTCCTTCGTTGTTTGGTGTTATTACTACCTCTGGGGCTCTATGGACAATCCAGCTCACTGACCAGCACCCTAAAGTCAGCTGAGCTCAAATACGGGGTGCAGTACAATTACAATGCTTCTTTGGCCGCTCAAAAACAGGGGTGGAATGACTTACCAGCTCAAGTAGTTGATTTCCATACTCAAATCAGAGAAAGAGCCTTGTTAGACGTGTTGGAATCAAGCCCAAAAATTTATGTGCTAGCCCCGATGATTACAGACACATCGGGTTCGGCGATTGAGCTGGACGAGGTGGAAGTGTTTTTTCAACAACCGGGATTGGCCCAGCCGGTACCGGGTAAATTCTTATTTCAAGCGCCAAATACCCAGTTGAATTTAGCGGCCACACCGTTTGATATATTTCAAAATATTGTTCAGCTACCTGGTATACAAAGCCCTGATGAACAGGTGGGAGGCCTTTATATACATGGGGGGACCCCTGACCAGAACTTAGTGACTTGGAATGGTATTCGGATCTATCAAATGTCCCACGTATACGGTGGCCTTTCTTCTTTGTCCACACATACGATTCAACAAGCAACAGTGGAAAAGGCTGGTATAGATGCGCGTTGGGGACAACATACAGGAGGACTCATACAACTTGTCTCTCAGCCGGAATACCACCCAGGATGGTCTGCTAGGCTGGGTTTGTTGGATGTAGATTTGGGAATACCCCTATCCATAGGCAGCTCATTTGACCTGGTCATGGGACTTAGAAAAAGTCTACCTGCTAAGTGGGACACCCCACCGATGGAAGTGATTTCTGGACACTATTTGCCTGTGACTAGTTCTGGAATGAACAACAAGGATTGGGGATACCACGATTACGCTGTAAGTGCTGTTTATCGCGCCCAAAAGGCCCATCAATTTAGAGCACATGCATTTGATCTTCGAGATCAGTTTTCTTTGACCCAAGTACAAACTCAGTTCAGTTCTTTGGAACAAACTGAACAGGAATCATCTGGTTATGGTCTGAGTTGGCAAGCTCAGTGGCCAAATTTTGCCATGCAGACACAGTGGTCAAAATCAGAGGTGACTCTTGAAATGCACGAAAAGTTAGATCAGTTACAGTGGGATGAAGAGGATGGTGAGTTTGATTGGGAGGGATTCTCAAAGGCCGACAAGATCAATAAAATTCAAGAAACTGAGGCGGCGTGGACTATCAATTCACTGCCTGATCCTTATCTAAATTGGCGCGTAGGGTATCAGTGGAACTTAAAAAAAATTGGATTAAACACGTTTTCTGAACAAGAGCTTACGGACACAGAGCTATTTGATTATACGGCTAATAAACTCATCACCCATGCGTTTTTTGCGTCGTTTAACAATCGAATAAGCATTTTTTCCTTCTCGGCAGGTTTGCGCTACAACCAGTATAGTAATTTGGGAGTAGGCCGTTTGGAACCGAGATTGAAGCTCGATATGGCGTTATCGCCTAGCGTAACGACATATGCTTCTTTTGAAAAAAAGAGCCAGAATATATTTCAAACGCACGAGGAAATCAGCCCTAGTCTCGAGGACAAAAACAATATGTGGGTAGGTGCTGATGGGGGTTATTTTCCACTGTTAATGACCCAGCAGCAGTCTTTTGGCGCTCAACTTCAGCACAAAGAGTATTTACTCGATATTAATTATTTTCAAAAGCACTGGGATCAGCTTTCATCATTTAATTACGGGTACTTAGATCCAAATGATCAAGATTTTCACATAGGCCAAAGTGAGGCTAGTGGATTCAACCTTTTTGGTCAATACAAGCCTTCCTCTTGGGTTGTTTGGGGTAGTTGGAGCCATATCGTAGGGAACAACCAGTTTATTGGATTAAAAAACGGGTCATCTTTCCCCAATAACAACACCCAAAAAAACACGTTGGTATTTGGCGGTTCATGGCACAAGAACAGGTTTTCTGTGCACAATTTGTTTCGCATGGCTTCGGGAAGACCTTACTCAAGGCCAGATTCAGTGGTAGAAGATCCTGAGCTAGGACACAGATTTGTGTATCAAAATTTAAACGGAGAGACACTGCCACACTATAGACGATGGGACCTCAGCGCGACATATCATTGGGGGGAAGATCATGTTTGGCAAAAAAAATTAATCTGTTCCTGGCAAAATATTACTGCAGAAAAAAATATATTGCAGCGCAAACACATTTATCAGCCAGAACTCGATAAAATCAATGTCTTGAACTACTACTCAGTAGCTCCTACTTTTTATTTAAGCTTAATTCTCTCTACCAAATAACCAACATGCGCGCAACACATATTTACTGGTTTGGCCGTCTTTCTTTATTTCTTATCTTTTTTTGGTTTGGTGCCCTAAAGGTTTTCGGCGTTTCACCCGCCGAGGAATTGGTCATGCATCTGTACGACAAAACATTAATTGAATTATTGGCTATGCCCCAATTTTCGATATTATTTGGTCTTTTTGAGTGTGCACTTGGGATTTTATGGTTGATTCCCTCAGCGACTAAAATTGCTTTTTGGGTATTCCTAGGCCATATGATGACCACATTTCTTCCCTTGTTCTTTCTTCCAGAAGATGCTTGGAACGACCTGTTTTGCCCGACCTTGATCGGACAATACATCATTAAAAACCTAGCCCTGATTGGGCTGGCCTTATTCGTATTTGGCTTTAGTACCCAACGATTTCTTGATGGGGATACTCCGGTATAACTACGTTTTATTCTTTTTGCGCAAAGCCGGAAAAAGCGCTGGGGTCTCGCGGACATAGGCTTGATAAGCCGCTAGATGCCCCCATTTTTCTGATCCAGCTTCTTCAAGTATGCGCACTCCACTGATGTAGACGAGGAGTATGTAGGTAAAAACTGGAGAGATTAAGGTAATGTATTGCCCACCTGACAAGGAGGAAAACGACATGATCGAAATCCCTGTCCACAAAGTGATTTCCCCAAAATAGTTAGGGTGTCTTGAGTGGCGCCACAAACCGTGTTGGATAAATCGATCCTTGTTTTGAGGGTTTTTTCGAAAGGTAGACTTTTGCCAATCAGCGATAATTTCTAGAGAAAAACCCAGTATAAATACCATCGTACCCAGGTAATAGAATGAGTTGATCACGACTCCTTGCTGACTGGCGATGGCCGTTAAAGCACACATGGAGCATAAAGAAACCCACATTCCTTGAAGTGTCCAAGCCATAAAAAACCGAGTGGGCGATGGTTTTATAGAAGCAAATCGTTTATCCTCTTTATTTTTTTTAATCCGCACAAATAAGAAAGTTCCCAGTCGTGCAGCCCAAAGCACAATAAAGGCAGCCAACAAAAGACTACCCCAGTTCACACTTGGTTCGGACCAATTGGGGAAGTAGACATAACCAACAACAAAGACATACGTGGAGCTGCCGATTAAGTCATAAAACTTTTCAGTCTGCCCTAAATAGGCCGGAATAAATGCCATCCATTGAATAATAAACGCACCAATTACCGCCTCTTGTATGATGTGTAACCCGGTGAGCAGCGCAATTCCATATCCGATGGATAACCCAATCAAAGAAAAAATCAAATTAAGTACGGACTGCCTCATAATATTTTATTCTTTCGACGTGTCAAGGATTAGTGGACCTAAATCGGTATATCACGAATAAAACCAGATAAATGATCAAATAGATTCTGTAGTGATTTCTAGATTTGATATAAGCTCGATTTTCCGGGTAAATATTGCCAAACAATCCAATGATTTCTTTCTTAAATAGGGGTTTTATATTGATTTTCCAGTCGTCGGTTTGGTAGACAATTTTCCTGAATTGACTCCTGAAATAGGTGCTTGGAATACCCCACAATAGCAGAATTATAAATAAAATACGCTCTTCTGACATGTACTAAATATAGCTTGGATTTATTTTATAAACTGCTTGCCGCCTAATTATTTGGCGTTCCGTTGATTGCGCCCAAATAATTTATTGAAAAGAATTAATTCTTGTCGCTAACTTTGAAAAGTTCATGATCCATAAACCTTGGTGCACTGTGTTTAAAAATTTGGTATTTGCCTGGATGATTTTCACTCTTTTTTCTTGTTCTGTGGATCAAGATCAGGACAATAAATTAAGGGATTTCACCGATGAAGAATCGCTTGAAGTAGGTCTGGTACCCCAGGAAAATCCCTCAGGAAATACCAACGCACAAAACGGTCAGAATACAGGGAATCAAGGATCAACAGCTGCCAGTACGGGTCTTTCAATAGGGGCCAATCAGGTGACCATCATAGCCGATAGCTCATTGAAACCCGGGGACAGAGCAGTACTTAATGGGATTGAATACCTCATTGTAGACAATCAATCTTTGCGAGAAATAGTCGTGAACCAGCGGGAAGATTTGTCTCGATTAGTGACCACCTATGTCACAGACATGAGTGAACTCTTTAAAAACAAGCAAACACTAACCCCTAATATTTCCTCTTGGGACACCAGTAATGTAACCCACATGAAATCGATGTTTGAAGGAGCCACCATATATAACGGAGATGTCAGTTTTTGGAATACGGGAAAAGTGACTGATTTCTCCTATATGTTTGCTCAGACAGGTGGTTTTAACCAAGATATCGGAAGCTGGGACACTAAGGCATCGACCAACATGGAAGGTATGTTTTATAAAGCCGCTGTTTTTAATCAAGACCTGAGTTATTGGTGTGTCTCTTTGATTACCCAACCACCAACGTTGTTTTCTGCTGAATCACCCATACCTCAAGAATTTTTACCACGTTGGGGCACTTGTCCTGACTAACTTATCAAAGAGCCATAACTTATAGAGGTATTTATTATCTTCCATTTGATTTCCAGTGATCAATTATTAATCCACTGCTCATAAGGCCTAAATAAACATACATGAAAAAATTTACCTTGCTTTCGTTACTGCTCGTGTTACAAACCACCTTGATGGCCCAAATTCAGGTGCCACCAGCCAGTCCTACTTTTGAAGTTAAAGGAACGATTGGATTGACAGAGGTCCATCTGGTTTATTCAAGACCCAGTGCTAAAGGCCGTGTGGTTGCCGGTGAATTAATCCCTTATGGGGAAGTTTGGCGTACAGGCGCCAACGCCTCAACCAAGATTTCCTTCAGCACGGATGTATGGATAGAAGGCCATAAAGTTCCCGCTGGCCAATACGCTTTGTACTCCATATTTTCTGAAAACGATGCCACGATCATCCTGAGTAAGAACCTAGAATTGTGGGGCTCTATCGGCTACTCAGCCGATGATGATGTATTGAGATTTAGTGTTCCTGTGTCACATCCTAGTAGTAGCTATGAAACATTGACCATGAGTTTTTCAGACTTCACCGCGAATTCCGCTAATTTCAATATCAAGTGGGACCACACTAAAGTGATGTTTTCCATCGTGAGTCAAGTAGACGAGTTGGTGATGAGTCAAATCAAGCAGCAAGTCATCGACAATACCCCGGCCAATGCGGGGGTCTATTTTCAAGCTGCCGGATATTATTTTGATACCCAAAAAGATGACCGAGTGGCGCTGGAGTGGGTGGATAAAGCAATAACAGGAAGCCAACAAAAGCAGTATTGGGTAGTTCATCTCAAAGCCAAAATACTAGCGCGATTGGGGGAGAAGTCCGCGGCTAAAGCCGCCGCAGAATCCTCTATTGAGCTTGCCAAAGCGGCAGGTAATCCAGATTATGTGCGCTTAAACAATCAGTTGATCGCCGACTTAGCGCTTTAAAATCCACCTATTCCATCAGCAGATGCCACTTAACGCTATGGAAACTTCTCGATTGTTGATTAGGCCGATCGAGTTGGGCGACGCTGGATTTTTGTTTTTACTGCTCAATTCCCCTGGTTGGTTACACTACATAGGAGATCGAAATGTGGGGGATGAAAATCAAGCAAAGGCTTATATTGAGCGCATCCAAAACACGCCAAATTTTGAATACATGACCGTCACATTAAAGGAGGAAAACATCCCTATCGGCGTCGTGTCCTTGATCAAACGAACTGAATACGAATTCCCAGACATCGGCTACGCTTTATTGCCCCCTTATATGAAACAGGGGTATGCGTATGAAGCGACGAGCAGTTTAGTCGAGCAGGTTTGGGCTTCTGGAATCGCTACATGTCTCCTGGCGATCACCAAATCTGATAATCTGTCCTCCTTAAGGTTGCTTGAAAAACTAGGATTCTCCAGGAGTGAATCCGACAACAACGGTTTGGCGGTTTACCGCTTCTTTGGAGATATTAGTTAGTATCTACGCTGTTTGGTGGGCTGTACGACTTCGCGCCATGAGCTACCCAATATGCCCAGTCCAAAGGCATCAACTTCGTCTTGCCAGCTAGATAAAGGGGCATTTGGTCTGCATAATGCGGGCTGTTGGGTCGATTAGAGCTGCCGAAGGGTACCACCGAATGTATTTCTGGCCCATCAGTAGTAAATTTGACCAGTTGAATGTATGACTCTCCTGCAGTGACTTTCAACCTACCATTTTTATAGGGCTCACCATGCATCGCGGCCAATACATCGGGCAATCCAAAGCTGGGGGCCTCTTGTGGACCTCGGACTACTTTCATGAAATCTCCCAGGGGCACCTCTGTGGTTTGGAAGTGTTTTAAGAGGTATTTTTTTGTTTGCTCAAGAACAGCTACGGTTGCCGATTCTGAAAATACGCCCTCGGGTTGTTGGGAGGCTAGTTGTCTCGCTAAATAATAAAACACCGCGTAATTTCCTGCCCCAATACTTTGTGGATCTGCTTTTCTATCCCATTGTTGAATACGGTGGATTAATTCGCTCAATCCAGGATGATTTGCCGGGTTCAACTCGAACAACTCATCGATATTCATGAAGGTATAAGCTAGTTTAGCAGGAAGACTCCTATCGAATTTAATGCGGGTAAAATCCTCCCAAGTCACTTTTTCCAATGGAGTAATCAGTTCCTGAAAACGCGCACTTCTATTGTTATTAAATCGCTCAAACCCCATAGACGCATCAAATTCTTCTGGACTGAGAAGATCCTTAGGTCCTGAGCTGATAAATGGGCTGTGGTTGGTGTTGTAGACATACCCCGAAGTTGGCTGGAGGACTTGAGGCATATCCTGCAACCCGTAATACGAATCCCAAAGTGTTTTTCTGGTGTTTCCAGGGACTACTTTTGTCCAATCGTGTCCTGCTGCCCGATGCGGTAGTCGAGCATTGGACACATAGTAAATCGTATCGTATTTATCGGCGTAACTGATATTAAAGCCTGGAATGTCTTGGGGGGCTAGAGCGCTTTTAAACTCGCTGAAGTTGCGCGCTTTGTTCATGTGCCACCACTGCTGTAGGGCTTTGATACCAAACAAGGAGGGTGTGCGCACGGCATAGACACCCTGTTTATTTTTCAATGTAGGCCCGTAAATACTGGTGTAGAAGTTTTTTTTGACGGGGATCGACAGACCCAATACCCGTATGTAAACTCGGGCTTGATGTTTTTCCAAGGCCAATGATTGCCCGTCCACTAGGTAGTTATTTTTATGATTGGCCTCCATGGTGAGTTGGAAAACATCGGCCTTGTCGGGTTTATTTACCGTGTGCGACCAACCCAGAGAATTATTTGTGCCGATCAGAATGGTTGGGGCTCCAGGAAACAAGGCACCCACAATATTAGTGCCCTCATCGGACTGGATATGCGCTTCATACCAACCTGTAGGACCTTCAAGAGGCTGGTGTGGATTGATCGCCAAGTAGGTGGCGCCATCCGCTGTTTTAGCGCTGTTTAACGCAAACGTATTGGATCCCTCAACGGATTCCTTCGGGGTTAATCGATCCATCTGATTATTGGTGATGGCTTGAACCAGTTGGGTCGCATCAGACATGACGAATAACTGTAAATACGTATAGGCCAATAGCTTCTGTGGAGTAAACGGAAATAATTCAGGCACTAAAATTTCTTTTTTGTGGCGATCCGCATAGGCATTGAGTCCTTCACAAAATCCTTCCAGTACTGCTTTAAATTCTTTGGATATATCCGATTCGTAATGAGCGGCGACAAACTCATCAGAACGAATGAGTTGAGCCACAAAATCTGCAGATGCACCAGAGAGTCCCAAATGTTTGGAAAGCAGTGCATTTCCTGCTAAATACCCCAGTTGCATGGTATTAAAATCATCCTCGGCGTTGGCCCAAGCAAGCCCATAAGCTGCCCCAGCGTCTGTTGGGGCCTTAATGTGGGGTACCCCAAAGGAATCTCGGATGATTATTATTTCAGAGGGATTTATTTGTGCGTAGGCCCATGGAGCGCAAAGCAGTAATAAAAGTATTTTTTTCATTTCTGAGTAGTCAATAATTATTTGAGTTCATAAACCTGATCAAAAGGGACACGACATCGCTCCCCCCAGATTCCTTCCTCTTTGCGGATGCCACAAGAAATGATCATATTGATGTTGGTTCCTCGTGGAAGATCGAGCATTTTCTTGACCAGTTTGCTGTCAAAACCTTCCATGGGACAAGTGTCGTACCCTTTCTCTGTCATGGCGAGCATAAACGTTTGGGCTGCCAAGGCACAAGATTTGTGGACTACTGCACGCATTTGGCTTTCTGAGACTTCGCGAACAACCGGGCGAAATAACCCCATAACTTCAACCATCAACACCCGAATCAGACCAAATACTCTAAAAAATCGCCCGTATAAAAAAGGCATAATTTTTCCGTAGTAGACTTCTCTGTCCGCGATTCTTTTGGCTTTTCTGGATTCCGGGCTGTAGGTCGCAATATTGTTTTTCTCAAATGCTAGGATATACTTAGCGCGAGATCGATATAAATCTTGCCGGGTCACAAAGACCACCCATTGTTGGGCTGTAGACGCAGCAGATTGGCCCAAACACGCTTTGGTTAAGGGTTCTTTCCACTTGGGGTCAACCAAGTGAATCATCTGCCACAGCTGCATGTTTGAGCTGTTGGGGGCTAGCGTGGCCATTTCAATACAGTGACGCACTTCCTCTTGACTTATGGGCTTTTCGGGATCAAAAACGCGTACGGACCGTCTTTTTTGTAATAATTCAAGTAAACTCATAGTATAAAAATACAGGAATTAATCGACCCTATGCCCGATGATTCAATTTTGGTGGATTTTCACAGAACTCCTAAGTCATAAATGATAAATTAGCGCAGATGAAGCAATGGGTTTTTTTATTTGGTTTATTGTTTGGCGCGTGTTCCGCCCAAGAGTTGGATTTGCAGAAGAATACAGACTATTCGCTTTGGAAGCATTCAACAAGCATTCCATTAGGCGGTAATACCTTTACCTCAGATAAGGACCATCAAAACTTGATTTCTCAGCAAGGAATTGCCTCATGGCAAGATTCTAAGACCGTTTGGGATGTTTTTGTATGTGTAACTCAGCCGGGAAGATTTTTGGTGTCGCTTGATGGAAACGCTTCTTTGCCCTCTGTTTTATCGGTATCCATCAATGGCCAAAACAAGCAAGTGGACATTTCCCCTGAAGTTTTTAGCGATCAAAAAGTCGGGCTATTTGATTTTGAAACTGGTTATAACAAGATCTCTATTCAAGGGATTTCGGGACAGGTTAATTATCCAAATCTAAAAGAAATTCGTTTGCACACCCAGCAACCGATCACCTCTTATTTTGTTCGAGATAATACAGATAATCGTTATTATTGGGGTCGTCGAGGACCGTCAGTTCACCTGTCATTTACCCCTCCTGATCAAACAGATATCGCCTATTATTACACCGAACTAACAGTTCCCTCTGGCGCTGACATTGTGGGTTCTTATTTTATGGCCAATGGATTTGCCCAGGGCTATTTTGGTATTCAAGTCAATAGCCCTGAGGAACGACGCGTACTTTTTTCTGTTTGGAGCCCATACCAAACAGACGACCCCAATCAAATTCCAGAACAATACCGTATCAAGCTGCTAGCCAAAGGCCCAGAGGTATATACAGGAATGTTTGGCAATGAAGGTTCAGGCGGGCAGAGTTATTTAGTATTCCCATGGAAGTCAGGTGTCAAGTACAGTTTTTTGAGCAGCGCCCATCCAGACGGACAGGGAAATACAGTGTTTGCGGCATATTTTAGGGAGTCTACCGGACCATGGCAGTTAATCGCTAGCTTCTTGAGGCCTATGACGGATACTTGGTATACAAACCCTCATGCTTTTTTGGAAAACTTCGAGGATCATCAAGGCTACTTATCTCGGGAAGTAAATTACAATACACCATGGGTATTTACCACTGAACAAAGATGGATTCCGCTGACCCAGGCAAAGTTTACCACCGATGACATAGGACGACGTCAGTATCGATTAGATTTTTTAGGAGGTATACGAGACAATAGATTTTTCCTAAAAAACGGAGGCTTTTTTCAAGGTACTGTTTTACCGGATACGTTTTTTGACTTGCCGGTCAATAACCAAGCGCCATCGATTGACTTTGAATTACTCCCAAAGTAAAAAGAAGATTTGAGAGTAATCAGTTATTGCACCCGCTCCAAGTAGATTCCTTGGGTGGCTTTTCCGTTTTCCACGGGGACTAACCGGCGGTTAAGCAGCATCCAAACCCCGTCGTTATCAATGTTTACTTTGTCGTTGTTTAGGTCACTTATTTCCAGTTGTCCTTTGGCATTGATGAACCATTCGATGCTTTGTTCCGTTTTCTTTTTGGTTTCGTGTTCGTGAACCACTACTACCAGTTCCTTGGACTTTTTAAAATTGAATTGAATGTCTACCTGTTCCATAGCGGTATCCACGATACCCGATACGGCGCCAACCACCGCTTTTTCTAAAAAATTGAGGTCGGCTGTATCGCTTTTGGCGACTTCATTCAGCTTTAAGTGAAAACGCCAAGTACCCCAAACATCTTTTTCACTCACTTTGGTCTGTGCACTTAGGGCGCCCATTAATAAAATGCTACATGCAATGCTGGTAAAAAGTCTTTTCATGGTCTTATCTTATTTTGACCAGGAAGATACCCAAATTTATGCACTTTGGTAGATGGTTAATGGATGGAGTATTCCATCTTTATATTTCCCCGGCTGTAGATCACCTCTTTTTCCAGGGGAATTTCAACAAATCCATTTTTGCGGTACAGGTGGATAGCATTTTCAAGTTTAGTGTTGGAGTAGAGCAAAATCTTGCTCCAACGATGGACTTTGGCCCAAGTCAGGGCGTGGTCGAGCATGAATTGGCCGAAGCCCATGCCCCGAAGGGTTGGGTCGATAGCCATTTTGCTGAACTCATACACTCCATCGTTTTTTTTAATAAACGCATAGGTCCCTATAGTTTTCCCCTGGCGTTCTGCCATAAATATATATCCGCCAGGCTGGATAATTTCCGTTGTTGGATTGCCCAGTACTTGATGATCAATCGGTTCTACTTGGAAGTAGCTTTCAAGCCACTCGATATTCAGTGATTTAAAAGCGGATGCATCCCCAGGTTGATAGGGGCGCATCTTTATTTGATCAGGATCTGTTTCCAGGGGCAGGTACATTACATAATTTGGATTCACATGGGTAGGGGACAATCGATAGGCGGTATCACCTATGTTTTGAAATCCATTTTTCAGGTAAAATCTTAAGGCCCTATAATTTTCCGTCCACACATTGAGCCATATGCCCACGCATCCCTGATCCAATGCATACTGTTTGTTGTGTTCCAACAGATCATGGGCTATTCCTTGACCAAAAAATTCAGGATCTAGGTAAAGCCGGTCGAGTAAGGCTACTTTTTTTTCAGGCAGGTAGGTGTTGGGCTGATCAACCACAAGATTTGAGTAACCCGAAATCCGTTCTTGATCCACCGAGATGAAGTAGGTGTTTTTATCGAGTTCAATAGAATCTCCCAGCGCCTTTTCTTGGTAATTTCTCGCGACAAAATCCTCGATAATTGAGGGAGCGGCACTGTGGCCATGGGCATGTAAAAAAGAAGCTTTAGCAAGAGGCACCAGGGCTGCACTGTGCTTTCTTTGGGCGGGTATAATCGGCATCTCAGATATTTCTCAGGCAAATATCTGCAATTATTCTATCGATGTACCTGGTTATGTTTCCGGGATTCAAGGAAACTTGAGTTACACGCTGTCTAGTTGTCCCGGGGTATCTTTGCCTTAAAATTATTCAGCGATGCCTACAGTTACATTGACTACTCAGCTGTTCAAAGAAGAAATCTTTGATTACACCACCCACCAAACCTGGGAATACAAAGGAAAAAAACCTGCAATCATCGATTTTTATGCAGATTGGTGTGGTCCCTGTAAAATGGTGGCCCCGATTTTAGAGGAACTAAGCGAGGAACATCCCGAAATCACGATCTACAAAGTGGACACAGAAGTGGAACAGGAACTGTCAGCCGTTTTCCAAATCCGCAGCATTCCCAGTATTTTGTTTATCCCCATGGACAAACAACCCATGATGCAAGCAGGCGCATTACCCAAGCACACCCTGGAAGAAATCATTCAAAAGGAGTTGTTGCACACGGTTTAGCCGTAGTTTATTTCCGGTTATAGATTTTTTATTTTCCTACATCATTTATCAACTAATTTGTATCCAATTAGATACATTTGTATGTTGATTATTGAAAGGTCATACGAATTTGACAAGTGGCTTAAGAATTTAAACGATTTAAGCGCTAAGGCGAAAATTCTTTATAGAATTCAAAAGCTAGAGTATGATGAACATTTTGGAGATTGTGCTCATGTTGGAGATGGCATTTACGAGTTAAGGATAAATTTTGCTAAAGGATATAGAGTTTACTTCAAACAAATTGATGGAATAATTGTTCTACTGCTTATCGGTGGAGATAAATCTACTCAGTCAAAGGATATCAAAAAGGCCAAAATGATATGGAACAAAACAGTTTAAAACCGATTAAGTCCGCAAAATTTGATGTCTCTGATTATTTAGATAGTGAAGAAATGATTTCAGCATACATCAATGAGGTAATTAAGGAGGGTAGCGCAGAAGACATAAAAAATGCTATTGGACATATTGCAAAAGCTATAGGTATGTCTAAAATTGCCGAAAGGACAGGTTTGACAAGACCTAGTCTTTACAAGGCGTTTTCAGAAGATTCAAAACCTCAATTTAGCACCGTGATACGCGTATTAAAAGCTATAGGCAGTGAAATTGTGGTAAAGCCCACAAAGCAAGAGGTATAAGTATGCCTTGATTAGCTCATTAATGTGCTATTCATTGGCGAACTAAAGGTTATTTAATATTTTAGAATTCAGCTAGTTATAAAAAGGGGAGGGCTCTGCACAGCAGAGCCCTCCCCTTTTTTGTTTACTGGAATCGATTTACAAAGCAGCCAATGCAGCAGTGTAGTTGGGTTCATCCACAATTTCACCCACTTGTTCGGTATAGACTACAGTTCCTTGAGCATCGATAACGACTACGGCTCTGGAGTGTAAAGGAGCCAAAGGTCCGCTGACAAAGCTCAATCCATAGGCAGCGCCAAAATTACCGTCTCTAAAGTCGGAGAGCATAGCGACATTTTCAATGCCTTCAGCTCCACAAAAACGGGTTTGTGCAAAGGGTAGATCTTTGGACACACACAATACTACGGTATTTTCCAAGGCAGCAGCCTGAGCGTTAAACGCACGCACTGAGGCAGCACAAGTACCTGTGTCAACGCTGGGGAAAATATTGAGCACTATATTTTTTCCTGCGTAATCAGCTAGTGTTTTTTCACTGAGGTCTTTGGCAGTTAATGTAAATGCTGGAGCTTTTGAGCCTACAGCTGGTAGGGTTCCTACCGTTTCAATCGGATTTCCTTTAAGGGTAACAGTGGCCATAATTGCGGGTTTTTAGGTGGCACAAATTTAAGGTATTTGCCTGTAAATACGCCAACTTAAATCTGTTTAAGCCCCCTTATGGTGTTTTTGATACGACCTCAAAACTAGGATCGTTGACAGCAAGCAGAATAGAGCGGACATGATAAAGGGCGCTCCAGGAAAAAACAGTTTTGTAGGCTCTTTGGTAAAGTATTCAAAGAGGGTAGTGTAGATCGGCGGAGCCAAAACAGCACTCACACTCATCAGCGAAGTAATGGATCCTTGTAATTCTCCCTGTTCATTATCGGGCACTTGCTTGGAGATGATTCCTTGTAGACCGGGTCCCGCAAGTCCACCGAAGGAGAAGGGAATGATCAATAAAAATAACATCCAGGCTTGGGAGGCATAGGCAAATGAGATCAAACCTAGTACGGAAAAAACCAAGCCGATAAACACTGTTTTCCACTCCCCTAGGCGTTTGATCACTTGGCGGATGAAGACGCCTTGAACTAGGGCTACCATGATGCCGACAAAGCCTAAGGAGTAGCCCACCCAAGCCTCGTTGAACCCAAATTCCAACATGGTGAAGTACGACCAAATACTGGGGTTCACTTGACCTGCGAGGTAGAGGAAAAACATGGAAACTGCTAGAGAGAAGATGGCGGGAAACTTTTTGAGCCTCAGGAACGAACCCAGCGGGTTGGCCCTTTTGATGTCAAATTTTCTTCTTTTTTCAGGGGCAAGGGACTCGGGTAACACAAAGTACCCATACAGGGCATTGGCCAAGCTAAAACCAGCGGCGGTCCAAAAAGGAACCCTTGGACCAAATGAACCCAAAAGCCCCCCCAGCACTGGGCCCACAATAAATCCCAGACCAAATGCCGCTCCAATCATTCCAAAATTTTGCGCTCTTTTGTCCGGGGTGGAAATGTCAGCGATGTAGGCTGAGGCTGAGGTGAAACTCGCCCCGGTAATTCCCGCAATGATTCGGGCGATAAATAACCAGGACAGGCTGGGTGCTAAAGCCGCTACAACATAGTCCAAACCAAACCCCAACAACGAGGCTAAAATCACAGGTCTTCGGCCAAACTGGTCACTCAATCCTCCGATGATCGGAGCAAACAAGAATTGCATGCCCGCGTAGGCAAACAACAACCAGCCTCCATAAACGGATGCTTGGCTGATCCCTTCACCGGTGATTTCTTGAATCAGGGTGGGGATGATGGGAATGATGATGCCCAGGCCGATAACGTCAATCAGAATTGTGATAAAGATGAATACAAGCGCGGCTGGTTTTTTCTCGGCCATGAGGAAGAATTTGCGGGTGAAGTTAAACAATTTATCGCCTGAGCTTTATCCAAAAGGCTTCATTATATTTAGGAAAAATATCGCTTATGTCTATTTGTCAAACGCCCCAGCCCCCATATGTTTGTGCCATATTCACGTCTATTCGCACCTCAGTTGAAGCGGGTTATGAAGAAATGAACGAGGCTACTTTTCAAGAAATCCAAGGGATTGAAGGATTTTTAGGGGTAGAAAATTTTAGGACCCCCGACGGATTTGGCATCAATGTTTCCTATTGGAAAGATATGGAATCACTCAAGTATTGGCGGGACAATGCCTTGCATCAACGGGCCAAAGCTTTGGGCAAAAAGCAATGGTATCAGAGCTATAAACTTCGAATTGCCGTCGTTGAACGGGAGTACGGTTTTGAGGCGGATTGAAATAAATGTAAAGTCTTATTTACATATTGAAAAATCACCTACATTTGTAAACTAAACTTTACATTTATGAATGCAACAGAAAAAAAACACACCATCAAGCTAGCCATTTGGACCTGGACTTGGGTTGGGACACTGGCCATAGCTACTTTAGGTCCCCAGTTAGTTTGGGAAACCCCAGTGATCACTTATCTAGCCTTATTGATTAATTTGGTCAATGGAGTAGGTATGATACTGGCCAATAGGAACTACTTCTTACAGTTAGATGAATTACAACGAATGATTCAATTAGAGTCCTTGGCCGTATCTCTGGGACTTACCGTTGTTGTTGGTTTATCGTATTCATTACTCGATATACACAATCTGATAAAGGGAGATGCCGAAATAGGTTTACTGGTGGGTTTTGTTGGGGTCACTTATTTAATGGCCTTATTAATCAACCGAAAACGATTTGAATGAAAAATAGGGTTAAAGAACTGCGTCAAACTCTAGATTGGACACAAGAGGATTTGGCGCAGCATATTGGTGTATCCAGACAGACCATCAATGCTATAGAAAAAGAAAAATTCGATCCGAGTTTGGTGACGGCCTTTAAAATGGCAGCTTGCTTTCAAGTTACTATTGAGGAATTATTTGATTTTCAAACCGCATTAGAATAAGGTGGGCATTTTTTTCTATTTTTAGTAGACTAACCATTTTTACCCTATTGGAAAACTCAACCGCAGTGCGCTATAAAGTATTGGAATACGCGCATTTCCCGCTTTGGATTATCAAAGACGCTTTTTGGTTTGGCGCACTTCATTTTGAAGCGCATAAACCAGTTTTAGAATTGATTTCCTTGACGTTTGCTATCCCTACTATTCTGATATCCCTCTACCTGATTGGGGTGTCGAAAAGTTCATTTCAGCGCTTGGAGCACCTGTTGATCGGTTTTTGGTTAATGGCCAATACCCTCTGGATGACCAGTGATTTTTTTGGCTGGGCAATAACCTATTGGTCCATTGGATTCTTTTCTGCAGGCCTGTTGATTACGCCGTTATTTTTTTACCGCCTGATGCAAGCCTTTAAAAAATCGTAAACTACTCAATGATGAAATACACTCTTTTTTACCTCTGTGCGCTGCTATCTATCCTTGGAATACAGGCACAAGAAGCCCTGTTTAATGCCCAAAACATTAACTCACCTGAGGTAAAATCAGACCAAAGCGTGGTGTTTCGCATTTATGCACCCCAAGCACAAGAGGTGCGTATTACGGGTGATTTTTTGCCGACTGAAAAAGTGACTACGCCTTATGGTGAGGCGGATGCGCCCATTAAAGCCTTGATGACTAAAGATCAAAATGGACTTTGGGTATATGAAACGCCTGCATTGGCCCCAGAACTGTACAGCTATTCGGTGATCGTCGATGGTTATGAGACCACAGATCCGAACAATCCCTTTTACATCAGGGATGTGGCCAGCACCAAAAATATTTTTTTGGTAGCTCAAGACTTTGCGGCAGATTATGCGGTTCAGGATGTGCCCCACGGCACATTGGCCCACCGTTGGTATGACGCTCCAGGTCTAGGAATGGATCGCAGATTGACTATTTACACCCCTGCAGGATATGAACAAAGCGGACAAGAATACCCAGTTTTGTATTTGTTGCACGGTGCTGGAGGTGATGAAGAGGCCTGGATGACCCTAGGTCGTACAGCGCAAATTATGGACAACTTGATCGCTCAAGGACAAGCGAAACCTATGATTGTGGTGATGCCCAATGGCAATGTGATCCAAGATGCAGCACCTGGCGCAGGCCATCTAGGATATTACAAACCTCAGTTTATGATTCCAGGAACCATGAATGGTCAGTACGAGGCTTCTTTTCCAGACATCGTCAATTTTGTTGAGTCCCAGTACCGCGTAAAAAAAGACAAAGCACATCGAGCTATTGCCGGTCTGTCCATGGGTGGATTTCACGCCATGCACATTTCACGTCTTTACCCTAACACCTACGACTATGTGGGACTTTTTTCTGCGGCCATTATGCCTAGAGCTGATCAAGATGCCGCCGGGGTCTACCAAAACATAGATGAGACACTAGCGGTGCAAAAAGCTAACGGAACTGCTTTGTATTGGATGGCGATCGGAAAAACAGATTTTCTCTACCAGGCCAATGTCGATTATCGTCAAAAACTAGACGCTCTAGGGATGCCGTATATCTACAGAGAATCTGAGGGCGGACACATATGGCGCAACTGGCGTATTTACCTCAGAGAGTTTGCGCCTAAATTATTTTAGTAAACGGTTTAATTTTTCTTGACCTCTTTATATTTTTCCGCGTAGTAGGCAATGATTTCAGGATAAGGCCCCATTTGGTGTTGGCTCTGGGGAAAGGGATCTAGGTAAGGTGGATAGGGGGTGGAGACCGGTTTTTTGACCAAATTGGGAAAATCCTGTTCCAGGTTGGGTTTTTGAGGCCTGGTTTGTTGGTTGATATACCCGGCTACATCGTAGGCCTCTTCATCGGTCAAGATAGGATTCTCATAGTTAATCCCAAAAGGCATATTGTTTTTGATAAATTGGGCAGCGGTAATGACACGGCTCATCCCAGCTCCATTGTTGTACGCATCTGGACCCCAGAGCGGTGGATAGGTATAACTAATGGCGCCTGGATTTTTTAATCCAAGTCCATTGCCTTGATGGCATAACGCACAGGCGCGATCATAAACGTCTTTTCCGTGTGTTAAATCTACAGCGCGATTAGGTAACTCAATCGGTTTTAATCCCTTTACTTTCTGCGCCTCAGTTCCCGCTTGATTTACGTCTAACCAATCGATATATGAAATGATGGCTTTCATCTCATATTGAATAGTATCCAGGGCTTTGCCATTCATGCTGCGCGTAAAACAACCGTTGACACGCTCGGCTAGGGTGCCTACTTTATCCTCTCTTCCGCGGTATTGTGGGAATCGCTGAGACACTCCGTTTAAAGGAAGTCCAAACGGCTGTGTTCCTTCATTTAAGTGACATGAACTGCATTTTAATCCGTTCCCAGTGATTCTTCTAGTAGGGTTTTCTTGTTGTGGGCCCAAGGTTTCGTCCGTGTGTACAAAAAATGCGTACCCATCTTGAAGTTGGGCGTCTCCGCTTTGAGCGATTCGTTCAGCGATGGATAATGCAGCTGTTTGTGTTGGTGTGGTTGGTGCAGTAATCGATGGTGTAGGCTTTTGGTTCATGAATATAAAAAGTCCCAAAAACAGAGTGCTGACGGCTCCCAAGAGATAAACACCTAACCAACCTATACTGCGGACAAGTTTTCTATACTCTTGCTCGGGCATTCCTTGCTTCATCTTACTTAGCGTTAAAATAAAAACCAATCCCTATGGCTGCTGTCCATTTTTTGGCTGGACTATCGTAGTAGCTGAGCAGGTTATACCTGACTTTTTTGTTGGGGTCTATCACAAACAATCCAAGTCCTTGTAGGGGCATTATTTCTCTGCCTTCTGGTGCACTGGGTTTGATCCTTAGCGAGGGGGCAAAATGAACACCTGCTTGCAGCTGATCTTTTTTTAAGAGGGTAAAACTAGGCCCACCCATGGTTACATAATAGCCTCCTTTGAAGTCAGCCAGTACATTGATGTGGCCTTGAGGCCAAAATTCAAACCTAGATTGTGCCTGAATGGAGCAGGTGAATAAAAGAAGCGCTAAAGAAAAAAACCAGCTATTTTTCATCAAATCGATGTTGTTTATTTGCCAAATGTATTAAAATATACCCTGTTGCTTGTGTCTTTTTCTGTAGCTTTAGTTACCAACTTTTCCATCTTTATGCAAGCAGATGTGTTTTTTGATCAGGGCTGCGGTCGGTGTTCGCTGATGGGTACGCCCCGTTGTAAAGTAGTGCCCTGGAATGAGTTATTGAGGTCGCTGCGCCGTGTATTACATACCACGACTTTAACAGAACAACTCAAATGGGGCGCCCCGTGTTACACCACCCATGGAAAAAATGTATTGATGTTGTCCGCCCTAAAAGACAAGGTCGTTGTTTCATTTTTTAAGGGAGCCTTACTTACTGACCCCGAAGGTTTGCTGGTTAAACCGGGGCCCAATAGCCAAGCCGCTCGATATCTGGTGTTTACCCGTATGGCTGACGTGGAAAAATTGAGTCGCATAGTGCTAGACTATATAGACGAAGCCGTCAAGTTGGAAATGAGTGGTGCAAAAATTGAGTTTCAAGATCAGCGCAATGCGCCCTATCCCCCTTTTTTGACAGATTATTTTGCGTCAAATCCTGAGTTGGCAGAAGCATTTGCCAGGCTTACCCCAGGTAGGCAGCGCAGTTATCTGATGCATTTTCAAAGCGCGAAACAAGCAGCGACACAGCTCAGGAGAATCCAGCAGTGTACCCCCAAGATTCTGATGGGTAAAGGCTGGCAGGAATACTAATCTTTACGACGGAAATAAATGGCCAAAGCCAAACTCAACAAGAGGTAGGCCATGATCGCTGACGAGGCATAGGGGATCATCAGGTCTAAACCAAACCAAGTCGGATACCCCCATAATAGCGCGAGACCCAGACCAAATTTTAGGGCCTCAGCGTAGGGTGCCCACCTGCTTTTATCCATAAACACGGTATATCCCATGATAGAGACCATCAAAAATATCCCATAGCTGATCACTTGGGTGTATTCAAATTGGGCAAATGCGATCAGCAAGTGAAAAACCAAACCAAAGTGAATCACCAACTGCGTCCAAGCCCACACTTTTTCAGGGCGGGACAGGGCTGTTTCATATTTGATTTGGTTTTTGGGATCTTCGGTAAATATCCAAGGATACTTTTCTGCGACATCGCTGGGACGCCACCCTGTGGGCATCCACCAAAGTCTCACTTTATCCCACCAGCTATGGGCGCGCCAAGCATCTTTGGCCAAGGCCCAAGCATGCATGTAATTGATCCAAATCGGATTCCAAGTGCTTACAGGTTTGATTACCCCATATACCGGGGGATCTTCTGGGAGTTCTTCTTGAAAAGTGCCGAATAGCTTGTCCCAAAAAATAAAAACTTGGCTGAGGTTTTTATCCAGGTACCTAGGGTTGATCGCATGGTGTACCCTGTGGTGAGATGGGGTGACCAAAATGTATTCCAGCACGCCCATTTTATCGATAACCCTCGTGTGGTACCAAAATTGGGCAAACAGGTGTAGGGGGGCCACAATAGCGACTACTTCCTGTGGAATGCCGATCAGCGCCATAGGGACATACAGAAAAAAATAAATCCCGACTACCGCTGAGATCGACTGACGCAAAGCGCAGCTGAGGTTGAATTCCTCGCTGCTGTGGTGTACGATATGGCGGTTCCAAAACACATTGATTTTGTGGTCGAATCGATGACTCCAATACCCGACAAAATCCATCCCCAAAAAAGCCAGTGCATACACCCACCAGGAGGGAGTCACTTGTGTTAAAGCTACATGGTCTACCAGCCAACCATAGGAAATCAGCACTACAGAGAGCCCCATTAGGTTTTTGAGCGTATTGGTCATCCCGGAACTCAAACTCGAGATCACATCCATCCCTCGATTGACTTCTAGTCCTTTTTGTTGGGCGATCCATTGTTCTAGGACAATAAGCACCAAGAATAAAGGAATGGCGTAACTAAGCGCTTGAGCGTACAATTCCATTGGGAAAGGTCAGAGTTGGTTATTGCTTTAAATATAAGCAGATTAACCAACTCCGACAACCCATCTAGGTTTAGTCCAAATCAAACTTTAATCCCAGAGACAGGGTGTGCAGGTCCTCCAATTGATTTTTAAACAAAGGAGACAGGTAGAGTTTGGCGTACAGTGCCGCATCGCCCATAGAAACATAACCACTCACCCCATAGACAAATTCGTTGACGTTGTACTGATTTTTCAATTTGTCTTTCAAGTCATCACCTTGTCGTTCGTATTTGATTTTTTGCATGTGCGTCAAGGTAAATCCACCAAAACCACCGACTCCGAGTACTGGTCCTCTTCCTCCCCCAAGTTGCAGGTGGACAGGAAACACCAGTTGAGTCGTGCGGAATTTAACTTTGTTGACTGGATAGGGGAAGGGCTCAAGGCCTACTTGTCCCCGATAGTTGACAAAATATTGGTTGTCTTTGATGTTGAGTTTATTCCAAACCAAAGTTGCTCCATAGTTGATGTTGATCAAGTTGCTGTTTCTGATCAGTCGGGTAGTTTCTTGATAACCGAATTCCACAAAACCTGAACCTCCTAACTTAAAGGGTAAGTCATTGATGTCTTGTCCTTCGCTGGCCGCATTGTTAAAACCAAAGGCCAATACCGCCCCGTCATACCTCTTGGTATTGTAATACACGTAGTTTTGTCCTTGATTTCCCCGTTGATCCGTATTTCTGTCTTTCCAAGCTACACGAACTCTACTCGGGCCATTGTAGGAAAACCAATCGCCTTGGAATCGATCAGATCTTTGTTCTATAGAGTCGTCATGATGCTCGATTCGTTCACGCTCTTGGTCAAAAACAGTTCTAATCGAATCAGCGCGCGCTTGGGTACGTGTTGCTGCTTTTTCCAATTCCAATCTTCTCTGGTCGAGTACTGCATCAGCGTAGGCGACTTCTTTGTTCTCAGCCAGTGCAGCACTGTGTTCCTCCAGTGCCTTTTGGTTGTCTAAAATGGCCCAGCGCAGTTCTATATTTTTTGCGTGGAAAGCGGCCAATTTCTCTTTTTCTAATTGGGCTTGTTCCGCAGAAATCAACTTTTTCTCCAATCGTTCATTGATCGCCATCAATGCGGATTTTAGCGCTTCTTTTTCTTCCTGTTCAATGGTGTTGTAGGCACTGGCGTAATCAGTAATCCCTTTCTTTTCTTGGGCCATTACTGAGCCTAGGCTGAGCCATACAGCGGCTAGGGCAATAAAAATCTGTTTTTTCATCGGTGTTGTCTTTATGGTTTTTATTTTATTTGAAGGACTACGGCTGTTTTTACAGAAGCATATCCGGTTTTTAATAAGTCGATTATGGGCAAATACCTCTGCGGTTGAATGGATTCCTCTGCTTCAAGCCATAATCCATAAGGATCTACTTTTTCTTCTGGAGTGGTTAGCAGTTTTTGCTGATTAATCGCTCGTTCAATCATCAGTTCTGCCTCTACCTCTGCCGCCAATGCTCGTTTATCCACGAGATTTACCGCCAATTCCAGTTGGTTGGAAACAGTAATATTTTCTTGTGCTTGTTCGGTGACAGATAAGGTAGTGATCGGGTCACTGTTTGTGGCTATCGACTTATTTTGTCTCTTTTGACTAGTCCTCGACGGCTCAATCACGACTATTTCCGAATTAATGGGTTCGGAGGAGACGTTTTGTTGGGGTGCAACAAATTGGTTCGTGCTGGGCAACTGATCCATGGGTAGGACTGTGTTGGTTGTTTCTAAAACGGTTTTCGGCCAAAAGATCAACCCAATAACCAAAGCTGCAGCAGCACTCCATGTCCAAAGGGGAATAGGCACTCTTTTTTTTCTATCACTTTTTTGAGTTTGGTCTAAGCGCACTGCTAAGCGGGACCAAGCATCTTCAGACGGAGTTACGGACCGCTCCTTCAAGGCAGTGTACAGGCGGGTTAAGCCGTCTGTATGTCGGTTAGGATTAGTTTCTTGGTGTGGCATAATGTTCTTTTTTGGATTCCATATATTGGATCTGTAAAGCCTTTCGGGCTTTGTTTAATTGGGCCTTTGAGGCACCTAGGGTAATATCAAGCATCTGGGCAATTTCGTGGTGTTGATAACCTTCTACGACAAAAAGCATAAAAACCACCTTACATCCAGGTGTCAGAGCATCGACCCATTCAGAAAGCACTTGTTCTGTCCAGGTAGATTCTACCTCAGCAGACACAGCCAGAGAATAGAGCTCGTCGATATCTTGCTCGATCAATAGTTCTTTTTTTGAACGGAGCCAGCTCAGGCATTCTCGAACCATGATTTGTCGCAACCACCCCTCGAAAGCCCCTTCGTTTTTAAACTGGTCAATTTTTGTCAATGCTTTAAAAAAACCATCGAGCATTACCTCTTCCGCATGTTGAGTGTCTTTGATGTAGTTTCTGCAAACACCCAGCATTTTGGCCCCAAAACGATGAAAGAGTTCCGCCTGGGCATTTCGTTCATGGAGACGTGCCTGTTGGATCAGTTCAGTGAGGGACTTTTTGCGGTTGATCAAATTCATGTACTCGGGCTACACATCTATAGACGCATAAAAAAGGCAAATGGTTACTTTTTCTGCTAAATTAGTGGCAAATAAGTGGATTGATGAACGCATTTGCCCAAAATACCTCCGTAATACACTACCAAAAGGGGTTGTATGATACCCATCCTTTTCCCGATCAAGTGTATGCTCGAGAAAAATTGGCCAACAGTGCTGTGTGCTGGATCAACACCTATGGACTCCACTTTCAGGAAGAATTTGCTCATCTGATTAAGGGGCTTACCTGGGATGATTTTTTAATTAAGTTATTGGGGGCTCCGGAGCACGCCAATAAATTACTTCATGTAGATCAGACACTTTTTGTTTCCATTCGCATTTTAAAAACGGATCAAAAAAGCCTGGGATCTGAGCAGATGTATTTTATGTTTGATCACCAGATACTTTGGAGCATTCAAGAGAAAAAAGGAGACTATTTCGGTTGGATTCGGGAACGTATCGAACACGATCGCGGCGTGGTGCGCAAACAAGGCACCGATTACCTATTTTACTTGATTTTGGAATCAATTGTAGAAAATTACAAGGCGACATTTCGAAAATTAACACAGAAAGAATGGGATATGTCTCGACTGCTACATACTGAGCCAACCACAGAGGTGATGTTGCGGTTGGAAAAAAGCAAAAAGAAATTAATCAAAATAAAAAGAGCCGGAACCTCACTGAGAGAGATATGTTTGAAGTTAGAATCAATCGACAACCACCAAGTGCACAAAAAGTATTTTGCTGAACTCAAGGAACAATGTGCGATTTTGCTTTCTGAAATCGATTTCGAGATTCAAGAGATTGAAAGCTCAGTAAATCTGATGTATAGCCTACAGAGCCAAAAGCTCAATGAGGTGATGAAAACCCTAACTATTTTTTCAGTGACCTTTATTCCACTAACTTTTTTGGCAGGAGTTTACGGTATGAATTTCAAGTATATGCCTGAGCTTTCTTCGCCAAATGGATACTATATCATTTTGGGAATTATGGCAGTTACTTTTATAGGCGTCCTGTCCTACTTCAAATCTAAGAAATGGTTTTAATTCCCTCTGCGCAAGAGGTTGTTGAAGTTGTTAAAGCTACAGGAACCCCAACGTATGCTGAAGTGGCCCAAAGGTTTTTTAAAACCGATCCGGGCCAATACGGTGCTGGAGATGTTTTCTGGGGCGTGCGCAATCCCCAAGCAAGAGCAATTGCCCAGCAATACGGTAGACTACCCCTCAAAGAAGTACATACACTGTTGGATCACCAGGTTCATGAAGTACGTATGGTGGGCGTATTGATCTTGGTGGAGCAATTCAAAAAAGCCAAAACAGCGTCAGAGAGAAACACCGTGTACGAATTTTACACCCATCATTTTGAGCGCATTAATAATTGGGACTTAGTCGATTTAAGCGCTCATATCATTGTTGGTGAGCATAGCGCTCAATACGGTACCGAAGTCATGTATGACTGGGTAAACAGCGATCATTTGTGGACCAGACGTATTGCCGTAGTTGCTTGTTTACACTTAATCAAAAAAGATCGTTTTGAAGAAATACTATCATTTTGCCTGTTATTGAAAGAGGATCCTGAATCATTGATGCATAAGGCGTGTGGATGGATGCTGCGCGAGGTTGGTAAAAGAGATGTAGCGGTGTTGCGCAGTTTTCTTGAGCAGTGGGGGAAACAACTGCCTCGGACAACTATTCGGTATGCCATTGAGCGTTTCCCAGAACCAGAAAGATTAAAATTACTTTCCTCAACAAAAAATAAATAGTGCGTCGACTTTACTGGCTGATTTGTATGGTTTGTCTCGATTTCCTCGGATAAAGACGGGACCTAAAAATGCGGAACATCTTAAACCAATGAATCATAGGTCGCATAGTTTGGGTTTTGGTCGATGAAATTGAGCAGTTTGGTGATTAAATTTGATGAACAGCAATATGTGTATTGGATCAAGCTGTACGAATAGAAAAAGCACCCACTTGGGGTGCTTTAACACAACTTAACTAACAAACAAACAATAAGGTCACCCCTATTCTTTTACCCCATTGATTAGATAGGGGGCCTGTCCGTCACTGATAATGACCTTGGCATTGTTGGATTTTGAAAGCTCGATAAAAGCTTCAATGCTTCGGATTTTGATGATTTCATCAGTGAGGCCTTCGGCCAATATCTTTTGGGCATCGCGCTCACCGGTGGCTTCGATAATTTTGCGTTCCGCTTCAAGTTTTGATTGATCAAGTAAAAACACCATGCGCATGGCATCTTGCTCTGCCTGCAATTTTTGTTCTATAGAGGAAGAGAGCCCTCTAGGCAGTTGGATGCTTTTGAGCAGCACGGCTTCGATGATAATACCCTGGTTGGCCAAGGTTTCTTCCATTTTTCCTTTGATGGAGTACTCGATATCAGCCCGCTTTCCGGAGTGCATATCTTTGGCAAAAAACTGGGCACACACATCTGCCGAGGCTGATCTAAAGACACTGGTGATGATGGACTTGTAGTCTTTGCCGATCTCTTGAAGCACCTGGGGTACTTTTTCCGTCTCTAAACGGTAAAGAATAGAGATTTCAGAATCAACACTTAACCCTTCTTTACTGGGCAGGTTTAAAAACAACTCGATGTTGTTGGTTTGAATGGATGCTTTGACCACTTTAGAGGTAATCGGATTGAAAAACACCAATCCCTCTGTTTTAACTCCTTCAGAAAAATGTCCAAAGCGTTGTTTTACACCAGCTTCTCCCGGTCTGATTACTGCACAACTAGCCATAAAGCACATCGATAATAAAAAAGCAATCTGTTTCATAGGTCAAATATTTTATTTTCAAAGTTACCCCCCGATAACAGATTATTTTCATTTAATACATTTATCAAATGCATAAAAAATAATAGGCCCATCCTTGGTTTTTACCCTCGGTCCAGGGTACATTTGCCCTATGATTTCTCGTGATATTAAATCAGCTTCTGATTTGCTTCGCTCAGGAAGGGTGATTGGCATGCCTACCGAAACCGTTTACGGTCTGGCAGCTGATGCCCTAAATCCTCAGGGCGTTGCTGAAGTTTATCGAGTTAAAAAACGCCCCAGCTTTAATCCTTTGATTCTCCATGTGGCTTCACTAGCGCATGCTCAATCTCACGCATTGGTTTTTTATCCCCAAGCGGAAGCACTAGCCAAGGTGTTTTGGCCAGGCCCCCTGACTTTAGTTTTGCCCAAAAAAGCGCATATACCCGATCAGATTACAGCAGGCAAATCTACTTTTGCCGTTCGGGTACCCAACCATCCAGTGGCTCTTGCTTTGCTCGAGGCATACCCCAACCCAATAGTAGCTCCAAGCGCCAACCTTTTTGGTACCTTGAGTCCGACCTCTGCGGATCATGTCGTCCGCAATTTAGGCGACCAAGTCCCCTTGGTGTTGGATGGAGGCGATTGCAACTTGGGTATAGAATCTACCATTGTGGGCTTTACACCTGAGGGGATTCCTGAGGTGTTTCGCTTAGGGTCCATCACCCTGGACCAGCTCAAGGAGGTCTGTCCAGATATATTGTTTAGGCCAGGGACCCACAAGGAGGTCTTGGCTCCTGGGATGTACCCCAAGCATTACGCTCCGAAAACACCTCTATTAGTGGTTGATCGATGGGATGAGGTGCGCCAACTTTCCGAAAAATATGGGCGTATCGCTATAGTTGCCCAAGAGCCAATGCCTGTTTTTGAATCAATCCCTGCCGATGTTTTTTATTGGTCAGATGATCCCTCGCTTGTGAGTGTTGCCCACCATTTTTATCGAGTATTGGACCAGTTGGATGAACAAAATTTTGATTTAATTGTCACCACTTGGTTCGCTGAACAGGGTTTGGGCTCCGCATTGAATGACAAGCTAAAAAGAGCGAGCTACACCTAATTATTACATGGTTAGGTGAATCAAGTAGAGGTACCAAGGTATTCCAAAGATAATATTCATCGGAAAGGTTACTGCCAAGGCCATGGGAATATAGATCCCTGGGTTGGCCTTTGGCGCAGCCAGACGCATGGCTGCGGGCACAGCGATGTATGAGGCACTTGCAGCTAGGACGGATAACAACAATCGATTTCCTTCAGTAACCATAAATAGATCACTGATAAAGGCCATGAGCGATCCGTTAATCAGTGGAATTCCAATGGCAAATACCACGGTAAACCAACCGTGTTTCCAAAATGATTTCAATTTTTTTCCGCTGGTAATCCCCATGTCCAAAAGAAATATCGCCAAGAATCCTTTGAATAAATCCGTGGTAAATGGCTTGATGCCTTCAGCTTGGGCGTCACTGGTTATATACCCGATGAGCAAGCTCCCCAAAATCAGAAATACACTGCCGTTAGTAAATGCGTGTTTGACTGTTTGCACGATGGGGATTTCATTGGTCTGTTTTTCGCGATGTAAGGAAATCAAAAGCATTCCCGTCACAATGGCGGGGGCTTCCATAGAGGCCATTACGGCCACCATATGCCCGCCAAAGTGAATCTGATGTGTCTCTAAAAATGCAACTGCGGTGATGAAGGTAACCGCGCTGACAGATCCATAAGAGGCTGCAATAGCTCCTGCATTTTCTACGCCTAATTTTCTTTTCAGCAGGTAAAACGTGTAGAGAGGCACTAGTGCTGAAGCCAATATCCCCGCCACCAAAGTCCCGATCATTTCAGCGTCCATAGAGCTGTGGGCCAGTTCTTGCCCACCTCGAAAACCAATAGAAAACAACAGATATAAGGTGATGAATTTTGAGGAGTGTTCCGGTATGGTCAGGTCGCTTTTTAATTGAACGGCCAATAAGCCTAAAATAAAAAAAAGTAAAGCAGGGTTGCTGAAGTTGTCAGCCAATAAATTCCATTCCAAATCGATTAAGCCTTAAGTTGAACATTGATTTGCGCGGCAATCTTGTGATTGCCTGTCGGCTCAATACTGCTTAAGTACGATTCAATAATGGCGCGCTGTTCCCTCAATTTTTCAATTTGTAGGTCAAAAGCAGTAGTATCTATCTGATGATTTCTTTCCCATGCCGCCCAACGATCTATCTTGCACTGATTGATCTGTTGCGCAATCCATTGACCGAGCAATTGATTCAATTCCTTTTTTTCAAAATTTCCTTCCAACAGTGAAAGGTCCAAATCTTTTGATTTAATTTTTTGTTTGTTCATGGGGTTGGTTTAGGTTTCTTTCACGTATCCACAGAGCAATCATAATGATAAAGCTGGCGCAGAAGGCCTCAGCAAATAGATCTATTTCTAGCCAAAGGAGCGCGATCAGCCAGAAGGCCAGGAAGCATGCGATAAAAAATCTTTTGAGTGGATTCATTTTTGGAGGCAAAGTTGTGACATCAGTTTTATTTATTTTTATATATGTTTATTATGCATTATATAATAAATGTTTATGGATTACAATAAGTGCAAAACCCTGGATCTTCTAGAAGTTTTCCCCCTTTATTGTGTTCCAATTGTTGGTATCCGCAACGAGCGCAACGATGAAGCCAACCCATCACAGAACTAGTGGGTTGTCCGCACTGCGCACAAGGCAGCCCATGAAGGGGTTTATCTGGAGAAAATCCAAGTGTCTTGCATTTAGGGCATTTCATGTGTATATGGGATACCAGCTTTTCAGCGCATTGACCAATGGTTTTCATGCGTGTGGGATTCATCATTGCCCTCATATCGGTTTCCACCCATGCGGACCCTTCCTGATTAATCAGTATTTGAGCGTATTTTTTCAATTGATCTTCTTGGGTAATCCCTTTGAGAAAAACAGGTTTGTCCCCATGTGGTCTTTTCAAGATCAGCCCATGCGAGGGGAATTGTGTTTGCCTGACAAACAGCTCTAGCCCTTCAAGATCCTCAATCATTTGGCTGTTGAAGTTGGTTTCCAACGAGTGCACTGTGGCTGTTATCTCAAGTCTGTTTCTTAAGTCCACAAACATCAATACCTCAGTATTTATTGGAATAAACGGTATGCTTGGGTGTGGACCAAACGAGCCCTCACTGGCTACCGCTAAATCGGTGTCCGTATTTTTCATCGCTTGTGCGCACTTGACCCTCAGCGCCTCTAAAGGACTCACAACTCTGGGGATTTCTCCACTAAATGTTCCTAGTAAATCTGAGTTCCAGTCGTTAGGCAGGATGGGGTGTACTTGAAAATGTTTTTTGAACAGTGGCGCGATGACGGTTTCTTTGCCGTGCATGGTGGCGATGACCATTTTTCTGTTTTTGAATTGCATCGATGCTTTTTCATCAAATAAATAATGAATTATGCATATATTTATATATATCATTTATATCTTTGTCATAAATATTAATTATGAATTATACCTTACATCAGTTGCAGATATTCACTGAGGTAGTACGTCATAAAAGCGTCACGAAGGCCGCCGAGGCCATGCACATGACCCAGCCTGCTCTTTCGATTCAGTTAAAGAATTTTCAACGTCAGTTTGAATTCCCTTTAGTAGAGATCTTGGGCAAAAAGCTGTACATCACGGACTTTGGGATGACTATCGCAGAAATAGCGCAAAATATTTTGCAGGAGGCGGATGCCATTAAATACAAAACGAAAGAATACAGTGGTCTGATTGCGGGCAAGTTGCGCATATCATCAGCCTCTACAGGCAAGTATGTCATGCCCTATTTTCTAACAGATTTCTTGTCAGATCATCCTGGTATTGATTTGACCATGGATGTGTCCAACAAGACTAAGGTGATCAAGAGCTTGGCGGATAATGCCATAGATTTTGCCTTGGTTTCGGTCTTGCCCACACAACTTGAAGTGGAAGAAGAGTTGCTGATGCAAAACCAATTGTTCTTGGTGGGAAACACCACTGAGTTTGATCCCAATCGCCCTTTGATTTATCGAGAAGAAGGCTCGGCTACCCGAGTAGCTATGGATCATTATTTTAGCAAACGCATTGATCGAAAGGGGCTAAAGCTGACCTCTAACGAGGCGGTAAAACAAGCGGTAATCGCCGGTTTGGGTTATTCGATCTTACCTGTGATCGGTATTAAAAATGAATTATCCCGGGGGCAGTTGCATATCATTGACAGTCCTGGACTCCCCATTACCACCAATTGGAGGTTGATCTGGCTAAAGAATAAAAAGTTATCTTCAGTGGCCCAGGCGTATTTAGCTGACGTGCGCTTAAACAAAAAGAAAATTATTGAACAATACTTTAGCAAGCCCCATGAATAAATTATACGTACTCATCATAGTTACTGTTGTTTTTTTAGAACAGTTCAGGGCCCAGTCCACGCCTGATCCCGAAGTTGCCCAAGCCGTGACCCAGATAATGCGCGCCCAGGAAGCAGCGTGGAATAGGGGAGATCTGTCCGCTTTTATGGAAGGATACTGGGTTTCTGATGATTTGGTTTTTGTAGGGGGTCGCGGTCCTACTTACGGTTATGAAAACACATGGGCTGGATATGTAAAGGGTTATCCCGATCGGGCTGCGATGGGGCAATTGCAGTTTGATTTTTTACGCATGACCCAATGGGATGAAAACACCCTTCAACTGATCGGTCGATATACCTTGACCAGAGAAGACGATACGCCCACAGGATACTTTACCTTGTTGCTGCGCCGCATAGAGGGAACTTGGAAGATCGTCAGTGACCACTCCTCTGCCGCCCCGCAATAAGTGCGTAAAATATGATGAACTATAAAGTTTTGGTGCTCCTAAGTTGTCTAAATTTGTACACTCAATAATATTGATCCCAGGTGTCTTCAAAAAAAGCGATTGTTATAGGTGCAGGTGTGGGCGGAATAGCTACGGCCATTAGGCTTCAGCTCCAAGGATTCAACGTTCAGGTTTTTGAAAAAAATGATTATCCCGGAGGGAAATTAACCCATTTCGAAATCGACGGATTTAAGTTTGACGCGGGTCCGAGTTTATTTACGAGCCCTCGTTTGATCGAAGAATTATTTGCCTTGGCTAAAGAGCCGATTGCTCCCTACTTTGCCTATGAGAAAATTGAGGTCGCCTGTACATATTTTTATGAGGATGGCGTGTGCATTAAGGCCTATACTGATGTAGAAGCATTTGCCAAAGAGTTATTAGAAAAAACGGATGAGCCTTCAGAAAATATCTTTAGGTATTTGCAACGCGCATCTTCAGCCTATCGCAACATTGCCAATATCTTTTTAAGACATTCATTACACACTGTTCAGACCCTAACAAAAGCACCAATTTTTAAAGCTATAGGTAACTTTAAATGGGCTTATCTGTTTAAATCCCTAAATGACTACAATCAGTCCTCGTTTAAGTCCCCCAAATTAGTTCAGTTGTTTAATCGATTTGCCACGTATAACGGCAGCAACCCCTACCAGGCTCCGGCCATGCTTTCTTTGATTGCCCATTTGGAACACAACGAAGGAGCTCATTATCCCAAAGGGGGCATGATCAGCATTACGAATGCCCTGTATCGTTTGGCATTGAAAACAGGGGTTGAGTTTTCATTAGGTCAATCCGTGAAGCAGATTGTAGTTGAAAATGACCGTGTAAAGGGCGTGTTGGTGAATGAAGTGTTACATGAGGCCCATGTTGTGGTGAGCAACATGGATGTCTATTTCACCTATAATCAGTTGTTGAACAATCCCGCCAAGGCTGCACAGGTAAAAAAACAGGAGAGAAGCAGCAGCGCACTTATTTTTTATTGGGGGATGAATAAATCGTTTCCCGCATTAGGGTTGCACAATATCTTTTTTAGCAACGATTACCGATCGGAATTTGAGGCGATTTTTCATGCAGGGTTGCCGTATGCTGATCCGACCGTTTATGTCAATATAACCGACAAAATGGAGCCTGGAGCTCACGCTCCTCTGGGGAAAGAAAACTGGTTTGTGATGATCAATGTTCCCGCTAATACCGGCCAAGACTGGTCGGCATGGGAACAGTTTTATCGCCAAGCGATTATCCAGAAATTAAACAGAGTATTGGGGGATCAAATCGAATCTTTTATTACGGTTTCAGAGGTCCTCAGCCCCGTGACCATCGAGTCAAAAACAGCTTCCTATATGGGTTCACTGTACGGAACTAGTTCCAACAGCAGGATGGCTGCATTTATGAGGCATCCCAATTACAGCAAGACCATTGATGGCCTGTATTTTGTCGGTGGAAGCGTACATCCAGGTGGCGGCATACCGCTTTGCTTGTCTGGAGCAGCCATAGTGTCGGATTTAGTCCAAAACAAATACAACACGCATATTTCACCGAATAATTCTGTACATGAAAAAAATTAACCCCCTGTTTTTAGCGCTGCTATTTCATGGTTCAGGCGTGTTGGGTATTCTCTTTACACCCTATAAAGATTGGTTTGTCAGCAGTACACCTTTGGTGCTGTTGTTTATGTTTTTACTACTGGCCAATACCCAACTAAAGTCCCTCAAAAACTTTTTGTTGTCCTTTGCCATCGCCTTTGTCATCAGTATGGCGACAGAGATCATTGGGGTGAATACTGGTCTGCTTTTCGGCGAGTATCAGTACGGCCCAGTACTGGGGCCAAAAATTCTAGGAGTACCCTGGCTGATCGGCCTAAATTGGTTTGTGATTGTATACTGCTCCGGATCTTTTTTGCTTCAAAGCATTGAGCTGATTAAAAACAAATTAAAAATTCCATTGACAGGGGCAACATCGACCACCATGGTGGTGCTTGGCGGTGCAGCTATGGCGACTTTTTTCGATTTTATTTTAGAACCTGTAGCGGTAAAACTAGATTTTTGGACCTGGAATACCGGGGATATCCCATTGTTTAATTACCTGTGCTGGTTTGTAGTTAGCGCTGTTCTGCTGCGCGTTAACCTACAGCTTAAACAAGTCAACACTCATGTGTTTGCCAGCAGTTTGCTGATCATTCAGGCTGTTTTTTTTCTATTGCTCAACTTGTTTTTGTAAAACAAACTGATCCACTAACGCACTTTAGCTTTTTTGATCAGTCGGGCAAAAAGCCCAGGCAAATACCTTTTAACATAAGCCGCATAGGACTCTCTTCCAACGTATACTTCTCTTTTTTGTTGATGCATGGCCTGGACTATCTCGGCAGCGCAACGTTGTGCTGAAATTCCCCGGGCCTGCGCATCGTCCATCACTCCGAGTGAAGTGCCATCGCCGGTCAATGCATTTACGGATACCTGAGTTTGCACAAATCCAGGAGCTATTATAGTAACCGCAATCCCTTGGTCTTCCAGCTCCGCCCGCAAACTGTCAAAAAATCCATGCAGAGCATGTTTGGAGGCGGAATATCCAGAACGATATGGGGAAGGGATGACTCCAGTCAGACTAGTCACCACCACAAAGTGTCCACAACCACGATCCAACATCCGACCCAAAAGGGCTTTGGTCAAAGATACCGTTCCCAAGTAATTGATCCGCATCAGTCGTTCATCGACCCGCCAATCAGTTTCATGTGCCAGAGACCGTTGGCTTACCCCAGCGTTGTGGATGACCACATCAACGCCTGACATCAACGACCATGCCTGATCAGCCATTGCTTGGTGACTTTCTGGATCTTCCATGTCCATGGGAAGAATTTGAACGCGTTCTGGATAGGTGCACGATTCTCGTACTTTTTTTAGTTCCTCCACTCTGCGTGAGCTGAGCAAAAGATGATGTCCCTGAGCGGATAATTCAACAGCTAATGCAGCGCCTATTCCGGAAGAAGCACCGGTAATCCATATGTTTTTATTCATTGGTAACATTTATATTTTACTTGTTACTTAAATCAACAAGGTGGATAAAGTATCGATAAGACCTTTTGTCCTTCGGGTCTCTCTCTCTGCGCAATAATCCTGGATGCTTTGTTTCTATATCTTTCAGCATTCTTGATCGATAGACTTTTTGCGCTTCAAAGGCTTTGTCGGCTATGCCAAATACTTCGTCCAATTCCTCTCGGGATAGATCTTGCCGACCTAGAGATCTTGCTTTTTCAATCAAAGATTGGGCGACACTAATCTCAGTCAATTTATGTTTCCTTTTACGGATCATCCACACGACTGCTCCTATTCCCGTGATTCCTATAACCCCTATAGCTATATCTCTGTATGGAGTAGGATTTGCTTTGTTATATCCCCAGTTCGGTTCTTTAAATGAATCCTTAGTGGCAAAATTCTCCGGCCTCTGCTCCATCAATGGCACACACCATCCGGATAGATCTGTAGTAAACGAGTTAGCATTTCGAAACATATTGGTCATATCACGGGCATTACATGTATTCCATTTGGAGATATCTTGGTTAAAAGCAACCGCTTCTGCAAACATACCCCCCATCATTTCAACTCGGGAAACGTCCCACTGATCCAAGGGTTGATTGAAGAAAATATTGTCGTCAAACATGCCGCTGGTATTTATAGCGTTACTCAGATCCCAGTTATTTATTGGTTGGTTGTATTGGCTGTTGTGAAACATGCCATTAAACATCGTTGCGTTCGAAACATCCCAGTTGGTTAGGTCACCTTGAAATGAAAGGGTTCCGTGGAACATATCGGAAAGAGTTTTGGCACTGCTTAGGTTCCACTGACTTATATCGCCATTAAACAGTTCTAAGTGTCCAAACATCCAACTAAAGTCAGTTACCTGACCTACGTCCCAATGACTAATGTCTTGATTGAAGTCTGTCCATTTAAACAATAAAAAACTCATGTCTGTCACCCGAGTAGTCACTGTTTTTGATAGGTCCTTGCGTTCTTTGGCGAGTTCTCTCAATAATGAGTCGTTAACAACCAAATAGGATATGGAGTCTAAGGTGTAATAACCTCCGGTCTGTGCCTCGGGTCCCGCAATAATGGTTTTTCCGTTATCTGCCCGATATAGATAGTTATTGTTTTGTGCCTTGGACAGTGTAGATACCAAGGAGAAACCAACTAATAAAAATAGCTGGATTATAGATGATTTAGCTGAGTTCATTTGATAAGTAACATAGAATAATCTAAGCTAACAAATTTAAGTAACATTACCTAAATGACTTAAATTTCAGTGGGTTGCCCTGCTCATTACACTATTTTAGAGGTAACAACAAAATAGCCCTGTCAGATGGAACTATTTAGACATATTTTTAAAAAAGACCGAAGTAAAGTCAAATTAATGGCTTCAGACGGTTTGGTTTTTTGGGGAGATACCCAGCTCCAATTAACGGATCAAGAACATGACTTCTTGATTAAACTCATGTATGAAAAAATATGTTCAGCCAAGGAGTTTGGCCCCAGTTTGGGCACATCCGGTTCTTGGAAAAACCAGTTGCGCATGCTGAACTACAATTTATTCTACCAAACTAATGGGCAATGTCAGGTGTTGATCAGACCAAATCCAAAGGATAAACGAGGTATCTGTTTTGAATTGGAAATAGCATCGGAGAAGGAACTGACTTTCCTTTCCAGCATATTTTCTTTTTAACACAAAAAGTAGTTAATTAGGGGAAAATTATATTCCATGAGACATTTATTGTTGTGGACTGCCCTGGGTGCAGTTCTATTTACTGCCCAAGCCCAGGAAAAAGGCGGTAAAGATGCTGCAGCATCAAAAGAAAAAAAATACGAAGACATCGTAAACAACAAAGCCAAGACGGATCAAGGTTTGTTCTCTGTACATCAAGTGGCCGAGAAATATTACTACGAGATTCCTGATTCCTTGATGGGACGTGAGATGTTGATGGTGACCCGTATTGCCAAAACGGCCAACGGTTTAGGCTTTGGGGGCGGAAAGCAAAACACCCAAGTGCTTCGTTGGGAAAAAAAGAACAAGCAAGTGCTATTGCGCTTGGTATCCTATGACAACGTTGCCGCGGATAGCTTACCGGTCAATGAAGCCGTAGGTAATTCGAACTTCGAACCAATCGTTGCTTCTTTTGGCATATTGGCCTCAGGACCAGATGCCGAACATCCTTCCACCTTGATCGAGGTGACAGAATTGTTTCAAGATGACGTAAAAACTTTAGGTATCAGCAACGGTTATAAAGAGACCTACAAGATTTCAGGAATAGATGCCAAACGGTCCTATATTGAGTCAGTTAAATCGTATCCGCTTAATATTGAGGCGAGACATGTAAAAACGTATAAGTCTTCCAAGCCACCTTCCAATGGTTCATTGGAGGCTTTTTCTGTAGAGATTAATAACTCCATGATTTTGTTGCCTAAAGAACCCATGCGACGCAGATATTTCGATGAGCGCGTAGGATGGTTTGCCCGTAGTCAGGTCGATTATGGTTTAGCAGATCACAAGTCCAAAACCGTCACCTACCTAGATCGTTGGCGTTTAGAGGTTAAAGATGAGGATGTTGAAAAATTCAACAGGGGAGAATTGGTAGAGCCCAAAAAACAGATCGTTTATTATGTAGATCGCGCAACACCAAAACAATGGGTGCCCTATATCAAACAAGGGATTGAGGACTGGCAAGTTGCCTTTGAAGCGGCTGGTTTTAAAAACGCCATTATAGCAGCTGATCCACCATCTGTAGAGGAGGATCCAGAATGGTCCCCTGAGGACGTGCGTTATTCAGTAGTTCGCTACCTAGCATCGCCAATTCCCAATGCCAATGGTCCTCACGTGAGTGATCCGCGCAGTGGTGAAATTTTGGAATCAGACATTAACTGGTACCACAATGTAATGACTCTGTTGCGCAACTGGTTCTTTGTACAAACGGCTGCGATCAATCCAGAAGCTCAGACTCCTGAATTTAAAGACGCCGTCATGGGTCGTTTGATTCGCTTTGTGTCTTCGCATGAGGTAGGTCATACCTTGGGCTTGCCGCACAATATGGGCAGTAGCGTCGCTTACCCAGTGGACTCTTTGCGTTCTGCATCATTTACGGCTGAGTTCGGAACAGCTCCCTCAATCATGGATTACGCTCGTTTTAATTACATCGCACAACCCGGTGATGATGGAGTGGCTTTGATGCCTAACATCGGGCCCTATGATAAATATTCCATCGCCTGGGGTTATCGACCTATTCTGGGCAAATCCCCTGAGGAAGAAAAACCAATACTAAATCAATGGATTTTGGATAAGAAAGGCGATCCGCTTTATCGTTTCGGCGCCCAACAGTTCCAAGTGATCGATCCTTCATCACAGACAGAAGATCTGGGAGATAACGCGATGAAAGCGAGTACCTATGGAATCGCCAACCTAAAGCGCATTGTCCCCAACCTGATTAAATGGACCAGTGAAGAAGGTAAAGACTACGAGGACTTAAGCGACTTGTACAATGAGGTACTCGGACAGTACAATCGCTATATGGGACATGTAACTGCCAACTTAGGAGGTGTGTATAAATACACCAAGACCTATGAGCAACAAGGAGCTGTTTATACCCATGTGCCCAAGAATTTACAGCAAGACGCGATGCGCTTTTTGCAAGCTGAATTATTTGCCACTCCATACTGGATGCTGGACCAAAACATCCTCAACAAAATTGATTTCACTCCAGCGGTGGAAAAGGTACGCGGCCTTCAAGTGCGCACCTTGAATCAGTTGATGTCTTTTGAGCGTTTGGCCAGGGTGATGGAAAACGAAGCAGTTAATGCGGGGGCTGCCTACAACATCAAGCAAATGATGGATGATTTAACCCAAGGAATTTGGTCAGACGCACGCGGCGGAAAAGCGGTAGACACCTACCGAAGAAATGTACAGCGCGCCCATGTGGATCGACTCATTTTCTTATTGCAAGATAAACCGGCCGCTCCATCAGGTAGAGGTGCTGGAAATGCTGTTGACCCCGATGTCACAGATATTCGTGCGGCTGCTTTAGACCAGTTGACCAAACTGGCCAAAACAACCAAGTCGGGTTCTTCGGATGCACTCACCAAAATACATTTAGCTGAGTTAAACGCCAGAATTAAAAAGGCGATTCAGTAGATGTCTGAAAAAAAAGCACCTAAAGCAGTCCTGATTTTTATATTAGGGCTGCTTTCTTCTATTGGGCCTATTTCCATTGACCTTTATCTGCCTGCTTTCTCTGCGATTGCCTCGGATTTGAAGACCGATGTATCTTCAGTAATGCTTTCCCTTTCTGCTTTTTTTGTGGGCATTTCTCTAGGGCAATTGGTCTATGGACCGCTGCTAGAGCGTTTTGGTCGAAAGAAACCGCTGTATGGAGGTTTAGCTCTATACGCATTGGCCTCAGTGGGCTGTGCCTTATCAGAAAGTGTTGAAGCGCTTATTTTCTTTCGTGGGCTTCAGGCTTTAGGTGGATGTGTCGGCATGGTCGCTTCGCGGACGCTGGTTCGGGATTTATTTCCTGTGCACCAGATCGCTAAAGTTTTCTCTTCATTGATGTTGGTCATTGCAGTATCTCCACTGATTGCCCCAACTTTAGGTAGCTTGATCACCATCCATCTGGGTTGGCGTGCTTTGTTTGGGGTCTTGGTCGCAGTGATTGCCGCCATAGTGCTGGGTATCTATTTTTTATTGCCTGAAGGGGCCGCACCCAATCCAAGCTATTCGCTTAAACCCAAATCGATACTCAAGAGTTTTAAAAGTGTCCTTGCAGAGCCCCAGTTTGCCTTGTATACGGCAACCAGTTCGATCGCCTATTCAGGATTATACGCGTACATCAGTGGTTCTCCATTTGTGTTTATGGACTATTTCATGACTGATGAAACAACTTATGGGCTCATCTTTGCGTTGATTGCGGCCGGATTAATCGGAACGGCACAAATCAATGGTTTTTTGCTCACCAAGTGGGGGTCTGATCAGATTATCCGTATCGCCTTAAGCATTCAAAGCCTTGTTGGACTTACTTTGGTATTGCTTACGGCTACAGGTTTGATTCAGCTGTGGAGTATGGTTGGACTGCTTTTTCTTTTCTTGAGTTGTCAAGGACTCATATTTCCCAATGCATCAGCACTATCCATGGCTCCCTTCTCTAAGAATGCCGGAAATGCGTCTGCATTGATGGGCTTTTTTCAAATGAGTGTAGGCGCCCTGCTATCAGCTTTGGTCTCGTTATTTCACGATGGCACAGCTCTTCCGATGACTGGGGTGATGGCATTTTGCACACTTGGGGCCTCAACGGTGTTGGCTTTTGGCAGATTGCGTTTGGTGCGTCGCGCATCCAAAGCGCTTTTGGCTGAGGAAGAAGCGGAAATGTTGAACACCCTATAATTGATTTTATCTATCGATTGATAAGAACTATAGATAAAAATAATTGATAAGGAATACGTAACTTCGTACTCTTCAAAAACCTATGTATTATGGACAATCACGCACACGGATCTACCCACGGAAGTGGTGCAGGTAAATGCCCTTTTAGCGGCGCAACCACCAAACAAGTTGCCGGTGGCGGAACGAGCAACAGAGACTGGTGGCCCAATCAATTAAAATTAAATATACTTAGACAACATTCTTCCCTATCCAATCCTATGGATGCCGGGTTTAATTATGCTGAGGCGTTTAAAAAACTTGATTTGGGAGCTGTAAAACAGGATATTATGGATCTGATGGTCAACTCACAGGATTGGTGGCCAGCAGATTATGGACATTATGGACCATTTTTTATCCGTATGGCCTGGCACAGTGCCGGTACATACAGGACTGGAGACGGTCGCGGAGGTGCAGGAACTGGAACCCAGAGATTTGCCCCTTTGAATAGCTGGCCAGATAACGGAAATTTAGACAAGGCCAGATTGTTGTTGTGGCCGATTAAACAAAAATACGGTAAGTCCCTTTCTTGGGCGGACTTGATGATTTTGGCAGGTAACTGTGCTTTGGAATCTATGGGATTCACAACTTTTGGTTTTGGCGGAGGTAGAGCCGATGTATGGGAGCCAGAAGAAGATATATACTGGGGCGCAGAAACCGAGTGGCTTGGAGATAAGCGTTACCAAGGAGATCGCGAGTTAGAGAATCCTTTAGCGGCGGTTCAGATGGGATTGATCTACGTCAATCCAGAGGGTCCAAACGGAAACCCTGATCCTTTAGCGGCCGCTAAGGATATTCGTGAGACATTTGCCCGCATGGCGATGAATGACGAAGAGACTGTTGCCTTGATCGCTGGTGGCCACACTTTTGGTAAAACCCACGGCGCTGCTGATCCTAGCAAGTATGTAGGTAGAGAGCCTGCTGGTGCACCCATCGATGAGCAAGGTTTGGGCTGGAAAAACAGCTTCGGCAAAGGACACTCTGAACACACCATCACCAGTGGTTTAGAAGGTGCCTGGACAACGACGCCTACACAGTGGAGCAATAACTATTTTGAAAACTTGTTTGGTTACGAGTGGGAATTGACCAAAAGCCCTGCAGGCGCACATCAGTGGAAGCCTAAAAACAACGGCGGTGCAGGATTGGTTCCTGATGCACACGATCCCAATGTCACCCACCAACCGTTTATGTTGACTACGGATATCGCTTTGCGCGAAGACCCAGCCTATGAAAAAGTTTCTCGTCATTTTTACGAAAACCCAGATGCGTTTGCGGATGTATTTGCCCGCGCTTGGTTTAAATTGACGCACAGAGATATGGGGCCTAAGTCCCGTTACCTAGGACCTGAGGTACCCTCTGAAGATTTGATTTGGCAAGATCCATTGCCAGCCGTCACTCATCCTTTGGTAAATGCAGCGCAAATAGAGTCGTTAAAAGCGGATATTTTAGTTAAAGGCTTGCCTGTTTCTGCTTTGGTGGCTACAGCATGGGCTTCTGCATCAACCTTCAGAGGTTCTGATATGCGCGGTGGGGCCAATGGTGCACGCGTTCGCTTAGCCCCTCAAAAAGACTGGGCGGTGAATAATCCTGCTCAGCTGGCACAAGTAATTTCCGCACTGGAAGGTGTCCAACAATCATTTAATCAAGTGAATGCTGGAGGCGCCCAAGTATCCCTGGCAGATTTAATTGTACTAGGCGGTGCAGCAGCCATAGAAAAGGCCGCAAAAGAGGCTGGATTTAAGGTGACCGTACCTTTTACCCCTGGGCGCACTGATGCTTCTCAAAAGCAAACTGATGTGGCCTCTTTTGAAGTTTTGGAACCCATCGCCGATGGATTTAGAAACTACCAAAAAGCCTTGTTCTCTGTCTCTGCAGAGGAGCTATTGGTAGACAAAGCTCAACTGTTAACGCTAACCGCTCCTGAAATGACCGTATTGATTGCCGGTATGCGTGTATTAAACACCAACTACGATCAAAGCCAGCACGGTGTTTTCAC
>ENA-ORCY01000064-ORCY01000064.1-marine-metagenome-genome-assembly--contig:-NODE-64-length-85745-cov-6.410889_pt1 | contig 85745 bp, 80 predicted proteins | sample MGYA00248634_ERZ508507 | MGnify/ENA primary metagenome ERZ508507 (study PRJEB26178, sample SAMN06266269) | marine metagenome | isolation source: Columbia River Estuary | place: USA:Columbia River Estuary... | reverse complement strand
GAAAGACTCCGTGGTCATGCTTCCAGAGGTCACCCTCGAGGCCAATGTACTTTTTGGCAGTGCTTTTGAGGCCAGAAACCGCACAGGAAGTGCCCACTTTATCTCCACCAAAGAACTAAAGCTCTATCAGTTTACCGATCTGCAACGCTTGCTTCAATCCGTACCTGGAATCAATGCGTATGAAGAAGATGGTTTTGGTCTGCGCCCAAACATCAGTTTGCGCGGCACCTCACCGGAGCGATCAGCTAAAATAACCATGATGGAGGATGGAGTGCTTATCGCTCCTGCCCCCTATTCCGCTTCTGCAGCGTATTATATCCCTGTAGCGGCAAGAATGCAGTCGATCGAAGTACTTAAAGGAAGTAGCCAAATTCAATACGGTCCTTTCACCACCGGAGGAGCTATTAATCTAGTTTCTCTTGGAATTCCTCAAGCATCCACTGGAAGGGTTCAAGCCAGTTATGGCGGATTTGGCAATCGACTACTCGAGGTGAATCAAGGTGGGCGCATCGGAGGATTTGGCTATGTAATCCAGGGCGTTCATCAGGGAAGTAATGGCTTTAAGGAAATGCCTTATGGACTACCTACAGGCTATGACCTCAATGATTTTATGGGCAAATTATCCTATGATTGGACCAGTGGAGCCAGTAAACAAAGCCTGCAAGTCAAATACCAACAATCTGCTGAACGCGCTGACGAAACCTATCTAGGATTGACCGAAGCAGATTTTGCGAAAAATCCCAGAGCGCGCTACCTAGCCTCTTCAAAGGACCTCATGGACACCGACCACCAGCAGTGGATGCTCAGCCATACCCTGGCCTATTCCGACTTTGGGCGATTGACCACCACGGTGTACCGAAACAACTTTGGGCGCAACTGGTATAAAATCAACGATGTCATTGCCCAGGGTGAAAAAAAGGGAATTGCCACCGTGGTGGCTGATCCGATTGCTTTCCCAAACCATTACACCGTCCTAAACGGGAATGCTGAAGCAGGAGATTTGATTTTGGTCAAGGCCAACAATCGCCAATACTCCGCCCAAGGGATTCAAACCAAATGGGACCACCACTGGATCAGTGGTTCAGCAAAAAACGATATTGAATTGGGATTGCGCATACACCGAGATGACGAAGACCGATTTCAATGGGTAGATCAATACAGCATTAACCCCCAAGGAATGAACCTAGTTCAATCGGGTACTCCGGGTACTGATGCCAACCAGATCACTACAGCCGATGCCACCGCTGCATACGCACTTTACAAATGGAAAAAAGGTGCTTGGTCCATTGTACCAGGACTGCGCATGGAATCCATTAAAATGAATCGAGAAAACTTTGGCAAGCAGGATACCCAGCGCACCGGAAATGCTTTGGTATCCAATCAAAACTCGGTAACCGAGTGGATTCCTGGAATAGGTATGACCTATCGATTAAATCCCGATATTTCTTTTTTTGGGGGTGTGCATCAAGGATTTTCACCTCCGAGCAACACCCAAGGGGTGGACGTAGAGCGCAGTGTTAACTACGAGTGGGGTACCCGGATAGAAAAATCAAACCTCAGCACAGAATTGGCGCTTTACTTCAATGATTTTTCTAATCTATTGGGTTCAGACACAGCCGCCTCTGGGGGCACAGGAAATTTAGATCCATTTAACGCTGGAGCCGTTGACGTTTACGGATTAGAATGGTCGGCGGTTTGGTCTATGGATTGGTTCAAGCAGTTTCCCATGCAGCTCAGTGCTAACTATACCTGGACCCAAAGCTCCTTTCAGTCCAGTTTCAACTCAGCTTCTGACATTTGGGGTGTTGTAGCACAAGGAGATGAACTGCCGTACATCGCAAAACATCAGGGGCAAATACAATGGAGTGCTCAATACCAAAAATGGAATGGATCTTTGAGGGCACACTACCAATCTGATATGAGAACCCAATCAGGAACAGGACCTATACCGCCCCAAGAACTGATACCATCCCGTTGGGTGATGGACGCACAGCTCACCTATCTCATTACCCCAGGGGTTCAACTGAAAACAGTGGCTCAGAACCTGACCAATAACAACTACATGGTGTCGAGAGTTCCTGCAGGGTTAAGACCAGGAATCCCTTTCCACATCATGAGTGGGATTACTTGGCAGTGGTAGTCTTATCCTTTTGAACGATAGGCCTCAACCGCCCGAGCAACAGATCCATAGGTCTTGAGCAGTCTCAAGGCCTCTTCTGTTTCTATGCCCAAGGCTTGTTCGATGTAGGACGCACCCCTACCCACCAGTTTTTCATTGGTCAACTGCATATGAACCATTTTATGGCCTTCTACCCTTCCAATCCGGATCATATAGGCCGTTGAAATCATATTGAGGATCAATTTCTGGGAGGTTCCGCTTTTCATGCGGGTACTGCCGGTAACAAACTCAGGCCCCACATCACAAGCAATACCAATATCGGCAGTAAGCGACAAGGGAGATCCTGGATTATTGGTAATTCCTGCCGTTAATATCCCTTTTGCCCGACAAGCTTCTATGCCCCCCAAAACATAGGGCGTAGTACCGGATGCAGCGATACCAACGACCACGTCATGTACATTGATGTCAAATGCCTGTAGGTCAAGCCAAGCCTGGGCTCGGTCATCTTCGGCTCCCTCCACCGCACGGCGTATGGCACCATCTCCACCCGCGATTATACCAATGACTTTGTCGTGAGGCATTCCGTAAGTCGGTGGAATTTCTGAGGCATCCAGCACACCTAATCGCCCACTGGTTCCTGCGCCGATATAGAACAACCTTCCTTGGGGAAACCGTTCCACCAAAGCTTCCACCAATAGCTCGATCTGAGGCAAACACGAAGCCACAGCTAGGGCTACTTTGCGATCCTCAGCATTGATCGATGCCAATAACTCGGCGGTTGTCTTTTGTTCTAAATGGTCATACAATGAGGGCTGTTCGGTAATACGTATAAACTTCTGATCCATATATTATTGGGGAAAAAATTGAACACCTGCAATTGAATTAACTCGGGCGCCAGTTACCTCTGCTAAACAGTTCACCTGACCTGCGCGGTGTAAGGCACCCATGAATGCGAAAATCAATGCTTCTTTGGCATCTACCAATCCATCTTGAGGAACAACCAGAAAATGTTCGGGCAGATAGCTTTGCAAGCACTGAATCAAAAATAAATTATGCGCCCCACCCCCCGTGATCAACACTTTTCGATTGTCGGTGGTGAATTGGTCGATGGATTGGGCAATCTGGTAGGCGATGTGGTGGCAGGCCGTGTGGAGTTGATCTTTGATGTTGTGAAGGGATGTAGCTCGTTGGTCGATAAACAAAGGCCAAACACATTGATTAAACCACTCAACTCCTGTTGACTTAGGTCCCTGGATGCGGTAGTACTCCAGGTCGTTTAATGCGGCCAATAGTTCCGGCAACAGATGGCCCGAAGCAGCGATTTCACCACCGGCATCGTACTGATATCCTAATGTCTCCGCCAATCGGTTGAGCAACATATTGCAAATCCCCACATCAAATGCCTTTCTGCTGCCCTGAAATTTCATAGATATATTGCAAATCCCCCCTAGGTTCAGACAAAACCCGTATCGACCGAAAAGCAATTCATCCCCAATAGGGACCAGTGGGGCTCCTTGTCCACCCAGGGCCACATCCTGGCTTCTAAAATCACAAATCACTTCGCTTGCTGAGGCGTTGCTCAAAGACTGACCATCGCCCAGCTGAAACGTATATCCTTGATCTGGTCTGTGGTGTACTGTATGTCCATGACTGGCAATTGCATCACAGGTCAATCCCTTGGTTTGCAACCAATTTTTGGCCTGGGCGCCCAACCAAATACCATAATCGCGGTGGGCTAAATCCAATCGTTCTGGCAGATAAGTCAATGCCTCGGAGAGTTCCCGCCTCATCTGGGTCGTATACTCCAGGGTTTGAGCAGCAACTAGGGTGTAGGTCCAACCCGCTTCCCACTGCATAAAATCAGCCAAACAAAGGTCTAACCCATCTAAAGAGGTACCTGACATCAACCCTAAAATACGCTGCTTATTCACTGTGAAAAGGTACATTTTTTGTCCTCAGGATTTGTTTATCTTTGAAAAAAATGAACCCCATGCTCATCATTGGAATTGCTGGAGGAACCGGTTGTGGCAAAACCACAGTGGTTCAGCAAATGGTTGAGGCGCTCTCTAATGACCAAGTGAGCGTGCTTTCTCAAGACAACTACTACAAAGACCTGTCGCACCTAGATTTTGAATCCAGGTGCACCACAAATTTTGACCATCCCAACGCCATTGATTTTGAACTGCTTAAATCCCACCTGAACGATCTGAAATCTGGTCGTGCGATCAAGCAACCCGTCTATTCATTTGAACAACACAACCGGACTGAAGAGTTCGTCTTGGTGCAACCCACATCAGTGGTCATTGTAGAGGGAATTTTGGTGCTTTCTGACCCTGAACTCAGGGCGCTTTACGACATTCGCATTTACGTGGAGGCAGATGCTGATGAACGACTGATCAGAAGGCTTAAACGGGATGTACAGGAAAGGGGAAGGGACACTCAGGAAGTTCTGGAGCGTTACCAAACCACCCTAAAACCGATGCACGAAGCCTTTATTGAGCCCTGTAAAGCCCACTGTGACCTGATCATTCCCAACAACCACTACAACACAGTGGCCATAGACGTAGTAAAAGCAGTTATTCACCAAAAATTACAATCGTGATCAGTCGCTTCAATCGTTGGAAAGAAAAAACTTGGTTTAAAACCATCACCAACATCTATGTGGTTATACTAAGCGTTTTTGCCATATGGATGTTGTTTTTTGACACCAACTCGCTCATGATACAACGAGAGTTGCAACATGAAATCGATGAACTTGAAGCCCAGAAAATATTTCTGATTCAAGAAATCAATAAAGATCGCGCAGCCTTAAAGGAATTGAATCGACCTGAAGCGATGGAAAAGGTAGCTCGGGAGAAATATCAATACCACAGAGCTGACGAAGATGTGTACCTCATAGAGTTTAAAGACAGTATTAACCCTCAAGATGAATAGCGAAAATCCCATGGAGGAACCCATGCGGTTCAATGCCCAACAGTGGAAACAACTGCTGCAATGGCAACTCGATGGAAAAAGCTACCAAGAGTTGATCAGTCCGGAAATCGAGGGCATTCAAATCAAACCCTTTTACGACGCGGAAGATCTTCCAAAAACAGTACCCGATTTAGAGCACCCCAAAAAGGTTTACCTGCAAGAGCGCATCCGGTCAAAAGATGATCAACAGGGTTGGATTAGCGCCCAAGAAGCACTAGCCAAAGGTGCTGACAACCTGCGCATCACCTGGTTAGGGTCATCAACTGACGCCTTGGCGCTGATGAATAAACTCGGAGCATTTCCTGTGGTTCAACATTGGGTATTTTACAGCGTCACAGAAGAGTTCATCGATCAATTCTCCAGATTATCACCTGCTGTCAAGGATACCGTTCGTATTGAATGGGATCCATTGGCCATGCTCGCTATCACGGGGAATTGGGTGACAACCCAACAAAATGATCTAGCTCATTGGCGGCAAATGCATTCCCTTCTGGCTTTAGATCATCTGTGTATCGATGTTTCAAGGTATCAAGAGTCTGGAGGATCAATCATCCAACAACTGGCCTACACTATGGCTCAGTTGGAAGTGTATTTTAATTTATTACCCGAGCCCCTAAAGTCATCAGACCAAGTGATCAGCCAGGTACACGTGTACACCGTGAACAGCGGAGATTACTTTATGGAAATGGCTAAAATCAAGGCTTTGCGTTGGTTGGTTGTTTCGATGGGATCCTGGTATGGACTTTCGCTGACTTGTCACGTAACGGTTCGGCCCTCAAGAAGAAACAAAACAGCCTACCACACCACGCAGAACACCTTGAAAAGCGCAGCGGAATTGCTCAGTGGACTAATGGGTGGGGCCAGTGCACTGGCCCCACTCGCCCATAATGAATTGATTCAAAGCGGTGATGTTCAAGCCCAACAAGAGGCCTTCCACCAACTGGCCATTTTAGTGCATGAAACTGGTTTGGTGGGACAAGACCTAGGTGCGGGAAGTTATTATGTCGCATATTTAACCGATCAGTGGGCGCAAAAGGCATTGGCCCTGAATCAATCGATCAGAAATTCAGGGGGTTGGATCAAAGCCATGAATCAGGGCATCATCCAGCAAAAAATAGAACAACACCACGAGAAAACACTCAAAGCTTATCAAGCTTTGGAGAGAAAACAACCTTCAGATAAGGATTTGGATACCACGCACTGGACTAAGTCGCCATTTAGCCGATTTGTTCCAAAAAAAACATCCATTGCCCTACTTCCGGTTCGGAGATTGTCTGAGGCAGATGAACGAAAATGGTACCGCCTGTGAAACGCAAAGGAACACATGACGAACTCCAGGGAAGTGCATTTGTGGAACAAGCTTCCTGGCACCAGGGGATGATCGCTGGAAAATCGCCTTTTCTCAGAGGGCCTTATTTGAGTATGTACGTACATAAGCCTTGGACCATACGGCAATATGCGGGATTTTCCACGGCTGCCCAAAGCAATGAATTTTACAAAAAGAACTTGGCCGCTGGCCAGACGGGATTATCTATAGCCTTTGACTTACCCACACATAGAGGCTATGATAGTGCTGCGGATGAAGCTGTAGCAGATGTGGGGAAAGCGGGTGTAGCCATAGATACTTTAGACGATATGTGTGCGCTTTTTGAGGGAATTGATATGAGCAAAGTATCCGTGTCCATGACCATGAATGGAGCGGTACTTCCCATTATGGCGTTTTACATTGCTGCAGCACAGAGACAGGGAGTGGAACAGCACCAACTCAGGGGGACGATTCAAAATGACATCCTTAAGGAATTCATGGTGCGCAACACCTACATATATCCTCCTGAAGCTTCTATGGAAGTAGTGGCTCAGGTGATGGAATACTGCACCCACAAAATGCCTTTATTTAACAGCATCAGTATTTCGGGTTACCACCTTCAAGAGGCGGGTGCTTCAACAGCGCAAGAATTGGCCTACACTTTGGCCGATGGGTGGGCCTATGTGCGCGCGGCCCAAGAAAAGGGATTATCGGTAGATGACATTGGGCCAAGACTTTCATTTTTTTGGGGAATCAGCATGCGCTGTGTCGATGAACTAGCCAAATTGAGAGCGGCCAGGGTTTTGTGGTGCCGCATCATGAAACTCATGGGGGCCAAGAATGAAAAATCATGGGCTTTAAAAACACACGCACAAACCAGCGGATGGAGCTTGACTGCACAATGGCCCAAAAACAACTTGACTCGAACAGCGGTTGAGGCAATTTCTGCCGTACTGGGAGGAACTCAAAGTCTGCACACCAACTCATTTGACGAAGCTTTAGCGCTGCCTACGGATGACTCTGCCCGATGGGCTCGAAATACACAAATTTATCTGCAAGGTGAAGCAGGATTGACCCGACCCATAGATCCATTAGGTGGAAGTTATTTACTGGAAGAAAGAACCTTGTCATTAATTGATGAGGCTTGGGAAATAATCACAGAGATTGAACAGCTGGGTGGAATGACCCAATATGTTTTGGCAGGTACCCCCAAGAAGTCGATTCTGAAGGCTGCTGCCAAAACTCAAGCGCAAATCGATGCGGGTACCTACCCGATTGTTGGGGTCAATGCATTTATCGCTCACGAACTTGAAAAGCCACATTTGCGATACATACATCTGGATGAGGTATTGGAAAACCAATGTAACCGACTAATAGAACACAAGTTAAAAAGAGACACAGCGCTTTGTGCTCAATCGTTGACCGCCCTAAAAAAAGCAGCTCTGGATAAAAAAACAAATCTGTTAGAAGCTTCCGTAGTTGCGGCTCATCATGGAGCTACCTTAGGTGAAATAAGCGAAGTGTTGGTCCAAGTATTTGGCCGATATCAACCTGAACCTACTGGAGTAACCGGTGTTTATCAAGCTGAATTAAAAACACAGGCCTCGTTTATTCGTTCGGTATCTACTGGGGAAAGCTGGGCCAAAAAAAATGGAAGAAAACCGAAAATTCTCCTGGCTAAAATGGGCCAAGATGGACATGATAGGGGGCTTTACGCCGTAGCGGCAGCCTTGAGTGATCAAGGTTTTGACGTGAAGATGACTCCGCTTTTTCAAACCCCCGAACAAGTGGGCTATATGGTCCAAAATTGGGGAGCAGACCTGGTAAGTATCTCCAGTATGACTAATGGACATGGGGCTCTAGTGCCTTCATTATGTCAGTGGTTAAAGAAACTTGGATTAGGCCATGTAAAGGTTATTTTGGGTGGAATTATTCCCGAAAATGACATCGATTCCATGAAAGCACATGGGGTAGATTTGATTTTTGGTCCAGGTACTGACCTGACCTCTGCAGCACAAGACATCTATCAACTCCTGAATGAAGACATCAAGAATGATTGATTTACCATGGTGTTAACAATTTCTCTTTTTAGCCCTTGTCAATTAATTGTATTTTTACCCACAATTTGAACCATCTATGGGTAAAATCATTGCAGTTGCTAACCAAAAAGGAGGTGTAGGCAAGACTACCACCAGCGTAAACCTAGCTGCCTCATTGGGCGTACTAGAAAAAAAAGTATTGATTATCGATGCTGACCCCCAAGCCAATGCCACTTCTGGGTTAGGTATTGATGTAGCCCAGGTTTCTGTAGGCACTTACCAAATTTTGGAACATACCGCCTTGGCTGTTGAAGCTATTGTACCTACAGATTCTCCTAATCTGGATATCATTCCTGCCCACATAGATCTAGTCGCTATTGAAATAGAATTAGTGGACATGCCTGACCGGGAACAAATGCTGAGAAAGGCGTTGGCTCCGATCAAAGAAGCTTATGACTATATCCTCATCGACTGTGCTCCTTCATTGGGACTACTCACGCTGAATGCACTAACAGCAGCTGATTCTGTAGTCATCCCAATCCAATGCGAATATTTTGCTCTGGAAGGCCTGGGGAAATTATTGAATACCGTAAAAAGTGTTCAAAAAATACACAACCCTGGTTTAGATATTGAAGGACTTTTGCTCACGATGTATGATTCTAGACTCAGGTTATCCAATCAAGTAGTCGATGAAGTGAGAAAGCATTTCAATGACATGGTATTCAAAACAGTGATTCAGCGTAATGTACGCCTGAGTGAAGCTCCTAGTTATGGGGAAACTATCATCAAATACGACGCGAGCAGCAACGGCGCCCAAAATTACCTAAATTTGGCCCAAGAGCTTCTCGAGAATAATTCCACATATGGCCAAAGCAACTAAAAAACAAGCTTTAGGAAGGGGCCTATCTGCCCTATTAAGTGATCCAAATACAGATATTAACTCTGCTCAGGACAAAAATGCTGATCAGGTCATCGGCCAGGTCATCAACCTTGCTTTGGATCGTATCCAAGTCAATCCTTTTCAACCCAGGACGCACTTTGACGATCAACAACTTCAAGAGTTGTGTCAATCGATTAAAGAATTGGGTGTTATTCAACCCATAACCGTTAGAAAAACTGACTTTAATACCTTTCAGCTCGTCTCTGGTGAACGGCGATACAGAGCCTGCAGATTGGCTGGCGTTCCCTCTATCCCAGCCTATGTGCGTATTGCCAACGACCAAGAGTCCTTGGAAATGGCTTTGGTAGAAAATATTCAGCGACAAGATCTAGATGCGATTGAAATTGCCTTGTCTTACCAGCGTTTGATGGACGAGGTGCAATTGACTCAAGAAATGATGGCCCTAAGGGTTGGGAAACAACGATCCACAATTGCTAACTACCTCAGATTATTGCAATTAGACCCTATAGTTCAATCCGGTATACGCGATGGTTTTATCACTATGGGGCATGGTAAAGCATTGGCCCACGTAACGTCTGCTAAACAGCAGATTCAGTTTTATGAACGCATCGTAGCGAAAAACTTATCGGTGCGCGCCACTGAGGCTATGGTTCAGCAACAAAACACTCATTCAACTGCTAAAACACCCAAATCCGGTGAATACGCCACCCAGCAGGCTGCTCTAAGCCATCTTTGGGGTACCCCAGTATCGATTCAAGCCAAAGGCGCAGGAAAAGGGACGGTTACCTTTTCCTTCAAATCAGTTAAAGAGCTTGAGGAGTTGACTAAAAAATTCATCGGTGAATCCTAAACACTTTTTACTGGTTATGATCGGTTTGTTGAGCATGATTCCCTTTTGGGGAATTGCCCAAGAAAGCGAACCTGTATATTCCACCCAAACAAAAAAAAACAAAGAGGAGAAATTAGGTGCCTTTGATCGGGGTGAGGCGGCTGAAATCAACCCATTGGCTCCGGCAAAGGCCGCTTTTTTTTCGGCAGTTCTGCCAGGGCTGGGTCAGGCCTACAACAAAAAGTATTGGAAAATTCCGATGGTTTACGCTGCCCTAGGGAGTAGTCTCTATGGCTACCTCAACAGCCAATCCGCCTATACTGAATTCAGAAATGCCTTTAAATCCCGGAGAGCTGGATTTATGACCGATAAATACTACGACCTGAACAACAGTGGATTAGTGCCTGGATCACCAGATATTTCAGATAGTTCACTACAAAAGGCTCAAGAACTAGCACAGGACAACAGAGACCTCGCCTTGGTGGTCACCATCGGTATCTATGCGTTAAATATCATCGATGCCAATGTAGATGCGCACTTAAAGCAATTCAATGTAAGTCAAGACCTTAGTTTTCAGTGGAGTCCCACTTTAGAAAAGTCCGGAATCGATCAACAGTGGTACACCGGTGTACAATTGAGCTTAAGATACTGATATGAAAATTGCCTTATTTGGATATGGCCGTATGGGTCAATTGATCAAAGAGATTGCTTTGGCACAGGGGCACGAGGTACCTGTGGTCATCGATCAGAAATTAGACCACGTTGACTTGTCAGCCATAGATGTAGCTATTGATTTTAGTACACCTGAATCAGCCTTTCACAATATCTCCCTTTGTGCCGCACAATCGGTACCTGTGGTCTGTGGAACAACTGGATGGTTGGATCAATATGAAGACGCCGTTGCCCTTTGCTCAAAACAAGGAGGGTTACTTTACGCTTCCAACTTCAGCATTGGGGTAAATATTACGTTTCGTATCAATGAAATTTTGGCTCAGATGATGGCCTACTATCCCGTGTATCGAGCATCAATTACAGAAATACATCACACCAAGAAATTAGATGCGCCTAGCGGCACTGCGATCACACTCGCTCAAGGAATCATAGATTCAGGCCAATACGCTCAATGGCAATTGGCACCTAATAGTACTAACGAGCAAGACCTCCCAATTAGCTCCATCAGAGAAGGTGATGTTCCCGGAACACACCTAGTCACGTACCAAAACGACATAGATACCATTGAACTCAAGCACACGGCTCATTCCAGACAAGGGTTTGCTCATGGAGCGGTTATGGCTGCTACCTGGTTAGTGGGCAAAAAAGGAGTATATTCTATGCGGGATATCATTGACAACCCCATTAAACCATAAAAAATGACTTGGACACATTGGTTGCTATTTTTTCTAGCTATTCAACTCCTACACGGAGCAGCTACCTATCCGCTCTATAAAAAAATAGGTCACGCACCTTGGAAAGCATTTATACCCTTGTACAATGTGTGGATATTGTTGAAGATCATCCACAGGCCTACCTACTGGATCATTCTGTTGTTGCTCCCTGTGGTGAACTTAATCATGCTACCCGTTATTTGGGTAGAGACGATCAGATCATTTTCACTAACCTCAAGAAAAGAGGCATGGACGGTGGTTCTCTCTCTAGGGTTTTATTTGTTTGTGGTTGGTCGAAAGGCAGAACAACTCACCTACCAACCTGATCGCGAGAAAATGCCTAAAACTGGTGCAGGCGAATGGTTGAGTTCTATGGTATTTGCCATTGTCGCGGCGAGTGTTGTCCACACTTATTTTCTACAACCTTTTGTAATTCCCACTGGATCGCTGGAGCGCACTTTGTTAATCGGCGACTTTCTGGTGGTTTCTAAATACCACTACGGGGCAAGAATACCCATGACGCCACTGGCTGCACCCATGGTTCACGACAGCTTACCTGTAGTGGGGAAAAAATCATACCTCAGTAGCCCGCAGATTCCCTACCTGAGAATACCCGGATTTGCCCCGGTGAAAAGAAATGATATTGTCGTATTTAGCTGGCCTCAGGACACAGTGCGTTTTTTTAGAGATCCCTCTAACATCAGAATCGACAAACCTATCGATAAAAAATCGAATTACGTCAAACGTTGTGTGGGTGTTCCAGGGGACACCCTAAGTATTGTGGATGGGCAAATCATGATCAACCAATCCCCCCTAGAATACGATGATAGGGCCCGTTTACAACACAATTATGCGGTTTTTGCCCAGCAGGGAATTTCAGCCCAAAAACTAAAAGGATTAGGGATCGATGGATTTAACAGAACGTATAGCATAGCCCAACTCAATCAAAGTCAGGCCGATGCCATCATGCGTTCGGGAGCTAGTATTTACAACAACCCACAAGGAGATGGATACCTGATTTTAACCTTTGACAAGGGTATAGATCCTCAAGTAGTACGCCAACAAGGTTTGGTGGTAACGGAATTGATGGATCGAGAGAAATGGCTTACCCTAACTCAAGAATCCGCACAAATCTTAAAACAAACCAAAGGGATTGATTCGGTTGTTCAACAAATTGCCGGAAAAACTCGCTACAATCCAGGTATTTATCCGCATACGCCCCTACTTCCGTGGAATGAAGATCAATATGGCCCGATTTACTTACCTAAAGCAGGAGACCAAATAGAATTAACTCCCGAAAACGTTCTTGTCTACAAAACGGCGATCCGCGATTATGAAGGACATGAAATCCTACAAAAAGACAATCAGGTTTATATAGATGGACAAGTACAGATCCACTACACTTTTGATCAATCCTACTATTGGATGATGGGCGATAACCGACATAACTCTGAGGACTCTCGATTTTGGGGTATGGTACCCGAGAATCACATTGTTGGTAAACCCATATTTATATGGATGAGCATTGATGGATTTACCCAAAGCATTAGACAATGGCGCATTCGTTGGGACCGGGTATTTACGGTCGTCCACGGTTCAGGCCAACCCCGCTCTTACTTTGCCTACTTTATAGGGGCATTACTCATCTATTATGGGGTGAACTATTTTAGAAAACGAAAATCGAAACAAGCGTGAAGGTAATCGTTCCTACTTATCTCCCCTTGATTCCAACATTTGCAGCCATTCACCAAGGGGATGTGGTTTGGGAAGTTTGTGGTACTTATCAAAAACAATCCTATAGAAATAGGTCGTTAATCGCCACCGACCGAGGAGCATTGACCCTGACGATACCCATTGCGCACAGAAACCACCGCCAGGCTTTTCAAGAGGTGCAAATAGATCCTTATGAACCTTGGCAGCGCACGCATTGGCGCGGTATACAAACCGCATACCGCAGTGCTCCGTACTTTGAATTCTATGAGGATCGATTGGTTCGATTATTTGAAGAAAGCTTTACGTACTTGATTGATGTGAATTTCAAAAGCATGGAAATTTTATGTCAATGTGCCAAACTGGAAATACCTCAATCAAAAACTGACGTATATGTCAAGGAATTGACTCCAGATTCTGACAAGCGCATGTGGGCCTCAAGCAAATATAGGCCTAGCGATAGCCCAAAGCCCTATGGCCAGGTTTTTTCCGATCGACACGGCTTTATACAAGGCCTATCATTTCTTGATTTATTATGCAATGAAGGACCTTCAAGTATCGAATACCTCAAGCACATAACCCTCTAATTCGGGGAGGTGAAATTCAGGCGCACCAAAACAGGAAAATGATCCGAGTAAGGTAATTCAGTAACTTGGTGGCCATTCACCTCAAAAGCTTGGTCGACCAATACATAATCGATCCTCAGCGGAAGAAAAACAAACCTAAAGGTGCTCCCAAACCCCACACCTTTTTCAAAAAAGGTGTCTTTCATATCCGTTCTTATGGTATGGTAGACCGAAGAAAACTGGTTGTTGTTGAAATCCCCTAAAACTATATTGGGATACGGAGAACGCTCCTTATGCGCAGAAAGCAGTACTGATTGAGATTCTTGTTTGTCAAATGAGCGCCCAATGCGATCATACAAGACGGCTAATTTTTGGGCCCACTTACTTTTGGTCGTATCCCTAAGCACTTCTTGATTGGCGCGATTCATTAATTTAAGCGATTGAAAATGAGTGTTATACACACGAACCACTCGGTCCTTCAATTCAATATCCGCATAAATAGCTGTATTAGAACTAGAGGGGAAATCGATACGGCCTTTGGACACAATGGGATATTTAGACAATATGGCGACCACGGAACGCTCCTTATTATCTCTTGAGGAATAGGTTTGGTAGGGGTACTGTTTAAAGGCGGCCAAAAACTCGGTATCAAACTCTTGAAAGGCCAATACATCTGCCTGTGAATTTTGAGCAAAAGCCACTATGCTGTCCGCTAAGTATTCCTCTTGGGTCCAACGATATTTGTTTAGCAATTTGACATTATAACTCATTACAGTCAAAGCGCTTTCATCCGAATCCACTTGGCTATTATTCCATCGGTATACCGGTCCAAATTGCCAATGTGTCAACAGCAAAATTACCACCGACCACCAGGCCATTGATTTCCAACGAAAGATCCAAAAAAACAAAAATAATGTATGCCCTAGCCATAAAAAGGGCATAGCTAAACTAAAAAACGAGAGGAAATAGTAGCCATCTCCAGGCAGAAATGGGGCAAGCTGTGCCACTATTGTTATGGCAATCAGCACCAAATGCGCCGCCTTCATCAATGAATTTGTGATTTCACTGGGTTTAAACATGATCGGGACCTTGTTGAAATAAAAAATCCTTTTCCTCTTGAGTCAATGAATCGTAACCAGAGGCACTTATCTTATCTAAGATAGCATCTATTTTTCGTTGGTGAGCCGCTTGAACACCACTTAGCTCACCGGTTGACTTTTTGGGTCCTTTCGACTGATAAACCTTTTTTAAGTGACTTTTTTTGTTTGATGAGGTTCTATTCCAATGAATTAGGGACCACTGAGTCAAGTCTCTGCCTTGTCTGAGGTTTATGGCGTAGATGAGGCCCACCAACGCACCGACAAGATGTGCTAGTTGAGCTCCAGAAATATTGCTCCACAAACTAAATAGGTCAATCATCACCAATGCCGCACCGATGTACTTTAATTTGATCTGACCAAAAAACAAGTGAACGGGAAGTTCTGGTTGATAGGCACATACGTAGATGATCAATGCCATAATGCCCGCTGAAGCACCGATCAAATACCCAATAGCTATTTGAGGAAAAACAATACCTGCTAGGAGGTAACTGATGCCTGAAGTTAGGGTTCCTGCCCACCATATATGCCACCACCTGGCTGAAGAAAATAAGTGCAAAAACAATCGGGAGGCACCTGCAATAAAAATCAAGTTACTGAGTAAATGCAGCGGTTGCACATGAACCCACCCGAACGTCAACAGGGTCCATGGTCTACTCAAAAATTCATTCCACTGCTTGGGTAAAGCCCAAGTATCAACCGCGCTGTAAGTCTCACCAAACACCAAGTTTTGCACCTGTACCATAAAAAAAATAATGACCAGGACACCCATCATACGGCCTGATGAGTCTAGTTGAAGCCAAAATCGTTGGACCTGCTGTTTCATTAGTACCAGCGATTGCGGTCGAAGGAATTTTTCTTCCAATACCAAGCCATCAAAAATCCAAAAAGCGCACCGCCGACATGGGCAAAATGAGCAATTCCCGAGCCAAAAATACTGTAGCCAGTGATTCCAGAAAACAGATCAAGTCCAATTAATACCGGGATAAAATACTTGGCTTTAATTGGAACAGGTACAAACATTAAGAACAGTTCGCTATTGGGAAATGCCATTCCAAAAGCCACTAAAACACCATAGATCGCTCCTGATGCACCCACAGCAGGAGTTGATATCGCCTCAATCATCGCCTGAACTGTATCTTGACCAGCCACATCATACCAGGCAGGGCTAAATTGCCCCTGACCTAATAAAGTAATGACTTGCTGGGCCGCATATCCACCAGCTTCCAATGCTTGAATACCGCGATAGAAATAAATATAGTTAACTCCCGTGTGAATCAGTGCGGCACCAATACCTGCAGACAAATAAAAGAAAAGGAACTTCTTTCCACCCCACATATGTTCTAAAGCACCACCAAAAGCCCAGAGCGCGTACATATTAAAGAAAATATGAGATAGTCCCCCATGCATAAACATATGGGTGATCACTTGCCAAAACCCAAAGGATGGATGTTCCACAAACCAAAGTGAAAAAAGTCCATACATCACATCACCGTACAATAAGGTAGCTAGAAAAAACAACCCGTTAATGATGATTAAATGCTTCACCGTTTCTGTTATAGACCTCATAGACTAAATTTTTTAAGGAGTTCTTCCGCAGTGATCGAGACAATTACTGGCTTGCGATCGGGACTAAATTCCGGTTCTTTACATGAAAACAAATCATTGATTAACCCCAATTGCTCCTCTACGGTTAAAAATTTCCCCGTGTTTATAGCCATCGTTTTCGACATCAACTGAGCCATCCGATCTACCGTAGAGAACCCTGTATGTTCTATAGAGTCCAAATCATCTACCAGCTGAATCAACACTTGTGCAGCATCCTGCGGAAGCACATCCATAGGAATACCTACTACATGATCGATCGATTGTTCATCGAATTCAAACCCTATCGCTTGAAGATCTCCGCGCATAGAAGCCAATATACTTTGCTGAGCTATACTCAGTCCCAAAGTGAGCGGAAACAACAGGGTTTGACTTCCCGCTTTTTCCATAGTCATTTGAGCCAGTAATCGTTCATATACGATCCGCTGATGAGCCCTTGACTGATGAATCACAAGTAAGGCCGATTGGTGTTTGGTAACTATATACTTTTTTTCCCACTGAAAACTGGTAAATGCCGATTGGGTTTCTTGCTCCCAACCTTCAAGAGAGGTTTGTTGGGATTCAAAATGAGCCATAGTCTGTCGATGGGGATCATCTCCAATGCTGTATAAAGTTTCCCATTGAGTCTGGCTGGGTTTTGATTTATAGGTCGTAGTTTGTTCGTTAAACGGGTTAAAATTCCTATCTACCTCAATCTTTGGATAAACGGGGTTTTTAGACTGATAGGCATAGGGCGTATCTAAATTTGGATCCTTGTCAAAATCTAAAATAGGAGCCACTTGAAATTGACCTAGACTGTGTTTTACAGCTGATCTTAAGATGGCATAAATCCCTTGCTCGTCATCGAACTTCACTTCCGTTTTGGTCGGATGTATATTGACATCTAATCGAGCCGGATCAACCTGAAGATAAATAAAATATCCCGGGTGTAATCCTGGATTGACTAGTCCCTCAAAAGCTTGAAGTACAGCGTGGTGAAGAAAACCGCTTTTGATGAATCGATCATTGACAAAAAAATACTGCATACCCCGTGACTTTTTAGCCATATCGGGCTTTAAGACAAATCCAGAAATTCCCACCAAAGGAGTTTGCTCGGAAATAGGCACTAATTTTTCCGCATATTTCTGTCCAAAAACCTGGGTGATTCTCTGCTTAATGGGTGCTTGAGGCAGCTGAAACAACACCTCTGAGTTGTGATGTAAGACAAAAGAAATTTCTGGATGCACCAACACTAATCGATGAAACTCATCCAAACAGTGTTTCAATTCAACGGTAGCTGACTTTAAAAATTGTCTGCGCGCAGGTATGTTATAAAATAGATGCTGAACAGTGACAATAGTTCCTTGGGGACTAGATATCGGGTGTAACTCAACAGAATGACTACCCTGAGCTGTCAGCACATATCCTTCTTCAGCTTCAACGGTTTTACTCTGTATGCGCAATTGAGCTATCGAGGCAATCGAAGCCAATGCCTCACCCCTAAAACCCTTGGTTTGAATGCGAAACAAATCATCCGCTGAAGTCAATTTCGAGGTAGCATGACGCTCAATAGATAGGGGAAGATCATCTCGATCTATACCTTGACCGTTATCAACCACCTTGATCAACTGCTTACCGCCGTCACCCAAAAATACTTCTATCCTACTTGCTCCCGAATCAACTGCGTTCTCCAACAGTTCCTTAAGCGCTGAACTAGGGCGTTGAACAACTTCTCCTGCGGCAATCTGATTGGCAACGTGGGCCTCAAGGCGTTTGATTATTCCACCCATTATACAACCCAGTTAAGCACTCCAGTCTTGACAAGCGCCAAGAAAAATAGAATCAAAAAAACGAATATAAAGAACAGCCTAGTCCTTCGGTTTTTGCTTTCAGTCTGGTTTTTTTGAGCGCGCCAGTCAGCGCGAAAAGACCTTCTACCAGAGGCTCTAGACACCATACCCGTTAGAGGCAGATCAGCGGCTTCTTGTTTTTTAACCAACAATTCCAAACGCTCTTTCCTCGGGTTGTAATACCTAGGGGTATAGGAAAACGACTTGTTTTTGTTTTGTTTAAATAGCGTAGGTAGTTTCATGAGAATCAACTTAATCCAAAAATAAACAAAAACCCAGGATAGACCTGGGTTTACTTTGCTAAGTTATTTACAAAAATACGGTTATAATGCCGCCATTTTTACAGCAGCTACAGCAGCTTCAACCCCTTTGTTTCCGTGTTTACCTCCTGAACGATCGATAGCTTGTTGAAGGTTGTTGTCCGTCAACACACAAAATATAACCGGAACATTTTGGTCCGTATTGAGATTCATAATCCCTTGAGCGGTGGATTGACAAATGAAATCAAAATGTTTTGTTTCCCCTTGGATGACACTTCCAATGGCAATAACCGCGGAGAGTTGATGGCGATCAATAAGCTTTTTACACGCGTGTGGCAATTCAAAAGCACCTGGTACGCGGTACGTATGTATATTGTTTGAAACAACTCCCAGAGCAGATAGTGTATCTACTGCTCCTCGATACAAGTTTTCAGTGATTTCGCTATTCCACTCTGCCACAGCAATCCCCACGCGCATGTGCTCACCGGAGGGGAGACTTGACGCATCAAAGAAAGATAAATCAGTTCCTGAAGTAGCCATTATTCTTCTGCCTGCAAACTACCCAACAGGGCATCTACTGAGCTCGCCTCTACGGCATTAGGATACTGGTCGGAAACGGTCTTGAAATACTCTATAGCACTTCCTGTTTGGCCTAATTCCTGGGCCAATACACCCGCTTTAAACCAAAAACGAGGAGCAGAAAATTCGTTGTTGCTGTGCGAAGCAGCGGCAACATAAGATTTCAATCCTGCCTCTTTATCTCCAAGCTCAGACTGAGCATCTCCTAGGGCACCTAATGCTAAGGCCTGCATCAATGCATCATCTGTTTTGAAACCTGATAAATAACTCACAGCTTGTTCAAATTGACCCAAATGAAGGTAGGAAAGACCCGCTCCATAAGCCGCTAAATCCGCTGCTTTCGTGCCAGCGTACTGTTCGGCAATTTCAACAAAACCGTATTTGCCTTCTGCGCCTTCGAGGGCGAGTGTAAAAAGAGAGTCTTGAGATTGTTGGGTGATCAACGCTTGATCAAAGTAACGTTGGGCGTAGTACAATTCGTTAGACGCTTCACGTTCCAAGGGCTTTTGCACCCATTGTTGGTATCCCAAGTATCCTAACACGGCCACGGCAATTACGGCAATGACTCCTAGAATAATGTTTTGATTTTGAGACACCCAAGCCTCCGATTTAGAAGCGCTTTCATCTAAAGTGGTAAAAACCTCCGCTGTTGTGCTCGATTCCTGAGTTACTTCTTCTATTTCTTCTTGGGCTTTTGGTTTGTAGCCTCTTTTTTGATATGTAGCCATCTATATGAGATTTAGAGGGCAAAAATAAAGTTTTTATCCAAACCCAAAAGGGTATTCTTTCGTTTATTTTCAATAATTTGCAGGTCCCAAAAAAAGTGATTTTTGCCTATAAACGCTCTATGTTTCTAAAACACCTGACACTGGTTAACTACAAAAATTTCATAGAGAAATCGATTGATTTCGGCGCTAAAATCAATTGTGTGGTCGGACCTAATGGCCAAGGAAAAACAAATGTACTGGACGCTATTTACCATTTGGCCTTGGGCAAAAGCTACTTTAACCCCCAGTCATCACAAAATATCAGACACGACCAGGACTTTTTTTTGATTCAAGGGCTCTTTGACAAAGAAGGTCAAGAAGAGACTGTGGTATGTAGCCTGAAAATTGGATCCAAAAAGGTGATCAAACGCAACGGAAAGATATATGATAAACTAGCAGACCATATCGGTGTGCTCCCATTGGTCATGATTTCACCTGCTGATCGAGACCTCATCGTGGAAGGCAGTGAGGTGCGCAGGAAATTAATCGATGGAATCATTGCTCAATCAGACCACCATTACTTAAACTTGCTATTGAGCTACAACCAGACACTATCTCAGCGCAATGCACTGCTCAAATACTTTGCCCTAAACCACAAATTTGACAAGGAAACACTTAGTGTATACGATGCACAGCTGCGGGATTATGGCCTGCCCATTTACCAGAAAAGAAAAGTCTTTCTTGAAGAATTTATACCGTTGTTTGAACAGCAGTATCGACAAATCAGCCAAGGAAAAGAATCAGTAAGTATTCAGTACCAGAGTCAACTTCACCAGGGAGATTACGGGTCACAACTGAGCGAATGCCTCTCCAAAGATCGCGCGATACAGTATACTAGTTGCGGTATTCATAAAGATGACTTATCGTTTGAAATTGACGGCCATCCGATCAAAAAATTTGGCAGCCAGGGACAACAAAAATCATTCTTGATCGCATTGAAACTGGCGCAGTTTGCCTTTATCCAAAAACACACCCAAACGCAACCTATATTGTTGTTGGACGATATATTTGACAAATTAGATGACCAAAGAGTCGCTCAGCTGGTAGATTTGGTGAATCAAAACCGATTTGGGCAACTGTTTATCAGCGATACTAATTTTGAGCGGACTGAAAAGATTGTTCAAGCTACTGGGCAAGGATACACCATGATTGAATTGCCATGAAAAGAAACCACGAGCCCATCAAAATACAAGACCTAGTCAATCAGTTTATCGAACAAAATGATTTAACCAGCGGACTTGATGCCGTAAATGTTCAAGAATTATGGGGTGAGCTTATGGGACCGGGAGTGATGAGTTACACCCAGAGTGTCGCCCTCCGCGGCTCAACGTTAAGCGTAGTGCTCACCTCTTCTGTTTTGCGCAGTGAGCTAAGCATGGGTAAACAAAAAATCATCGCTATGATGAATGAAGGCCTAGGAAAAAACCTCATCGAACACATTTACCTTCGATAAGTTAATGACTAGGCCTTCATGGTAAGATTGTTAAAAGATCTCTCTTCCAGAAAAATGGAACGCAGACTCAATAGCCGCATTTTCATCCGAATCAGATCCGTGTACGGCATTTTCTCCAATAGATGAGGCATATCTTTGGCGAATAGTACCTTCAGCTGCCTCTGCTGGATTCGTGGAACCAATTAATGTTCTAAAATCTTGAACGGCGTTGTCCTTCTCAAGCACAGCGGCCACAATAGGTCCAGAAGTCATAAAAGCTACTAACTCCCCAAAAAATGGACGCTCGCTATGCACCGCATAGAAACGCTCCGCATCCAATCGGCTGAGTTGGGTGTATTTCATGGCTACAATTTTAAATCCAGCCTCATTGATTTGTGCCAAAATTCCCCCGATGTAGCCTTTAGCGACTGCATCTGGTTTGATCATGGTAAATGTTCTATTTGCACTCATTTTTTAAAATTTTGTGCAAAATTACACCAAATAATCGAATCTATTGATCAATAGATGAATCGCCATGAACTAAAGTCCGTAACGCAACTCATAGCCTGTATTATGAGGAAAGTCTGGATATCGGTATACCAGTCTTTGGGACACTTGACCAGCATCTTGAACCATTTCCATAGTGATCGTACGTGCCTTCAAATCTATGCGCAAAAGTCCAAAACTTTTTTCAGCCAATACGTCACCGAGTCGATACTTATTTGGTTCACCGCGATAGGAACTATAGGAGTGAGTCAGACCACTGGAGGTGAAATCGATGATGGGTTGTCCAAAATCGGGTATTTTTTTAGTGGAAAACTCAGAAATATGGCGATCACCTGAGAGCAGTACAAATCCTTTAGGGTTGGTGCGCACAATCAAGTCTTCTAATCTTTGTTGTTCCGCAGATAGATTGGCCCAGGATTCAAAACCGTGCTCACCGGACAAAAACTGAATACTACTCATTACAATATGGACATCTGCAGGACTGTTTGTCAAACTGTTTTCCAACCAAGCCCACTGACTATCCCCAAGCATGGTCCCTTGGTCCGAAGGCAAATACCGCTTCTCACCCGAGGGATCATCGCGCAAAGCAGACCTAAAAAATCGGGTATCTAAGACGATGATACGCACCCATTGATCCCCAACTGGGAAATCGTGCAGCGCATACACTCCTGGCTGACTCCTTCTCGAATCATCTTGTGGGACCTGCATGAAATCTAAAAACACTTGTTGGCTCTCTTTTTTAATCGAAAATTCAGCTCCCCCGTCATTGAGCCCGTAATCGTGGTCATCCCAGGTACCAATAATAGGAACTTCCTTCATTAATGATTGATAACCGGGCACCTTTAACTGAAGTGCATAAGCCGCTTTTAATTCATCCACCACATCTGTATCCGCGTACACTACATCCCCACCCCAAATAAACACGTCAGGTTTGGCAGCTAGAACATCATCCCACAGATCATTCGGTTGATCGGCTTGGTTGCAGGAACCAAAAGCAACAGTAAAAACAGCGGGTTCACTAGGGGCGCAAGAAAGTACCACAACAGCGAAAAACAGGGATAATGAGTAAATTTTCACGTATCTATTTTTTTCAAATTTAATCAATTTAAACAGCTCAGAAGGCAAATGTCTTATCTTTGAGCACATGAATATACCCAGCCAGAAAGACCTGTTGCATCAGTTGAGTCCAGGAACAAAAGTGATTGTGATTCCCCATAGAAATCCTGATGGAGACGCCCTAGGATCTTGTTTGGGTCTAGCTGGTGTTTTGCGCAAAATAGGCTGTATTGTCGATGTCATTTCACCCAACCCGGGACCGTATTTTTTACATTGGATGCCCGGTTTTCAAGATTTGTTGATCTACGAAGAACAAACCGAACAATGCGACGATTTGATTCATTCAGCCCAAGTTATTTTCACCTTGGATTTTAATGATTTGTCGAGAACCGGAATCATGGGTGATCAACTCTCCAAAACAAATGCCTACCTAGCGATGATCGACCATCATGAATCACCTGGGTCATACGCGCACTACACGTATTCTGACACTTCCATGAGTTCCACCTGTGAGATGGTCTTTCATTTTGTGCAAGAAGCCTCTTTAGGTCAGCACATCGATGCAGACGTCGCTCAATGTTTGTACACCGGATTAGTCACCGATACAGGATCATTTAAATTTTCTCACACGACGCCAACCACACACAGAGTAGCGGCATCCCTCATTGAATTGGGTGCCCCCAATCAGCGGATACACGAGTTGATTTTTGACCAAAATAAACCGAGTAAATTGGCGCTGCTTGGTCTAGCCCTCCACAAAATGGAGGTAATGCCAGAGTGCAAAACGGCTGTTTTACAAATCAGTCAAGCGGACTTAGATGCGCACAACCACCAGAAAGGGGATACGGAGGGTATTGTCAATTATGGCTTGTCGTTGGAGGGTATTGTGCTGTCTGTCATTTTCATCGAACACAAGCACGAAGGATTGATCAAAATATCGTTTAGGTCACAAGGAGATTTTTCGGTAAACGAATTAGCGAGAAAACACTTTGAAGGCGGTGGTCACCGCAATGCCGCTGGAGGAAAAAGCACAGATAGCTTAGAGAAAACCATAGAGCGATTTAAATCCATTGTGCGTTCATCCGATGAATTAACCCGTGAACAATAGGTATGCTCGAGCTCAGTCATGTACCATTTATTTTACTAATTTCACCCGCTGTTGGGATTAACCATCCTAAATTATGATTAAATGTCTATGAAAAAACAAACATTGGCCCTCTGGGCATTAGCTATTGGTCTATTGACCAGTTGTAGTTCAAGCAAACGACCAGACCTTGGCGACGGATTATTTGCCGAGATCAACACCTCTATGGGTACCGTGATTTTTGCCCTAGAACAAGAAAAAACACCGGTGACTGTAGCGAGTTTTGTCAGTCTAGCGGAAGGGGACAATCCTTATGTTTCGGAGACCTATAAAAACAAAAAGTTTTATGACGGTTTAACGTTCCACCGAGTAGCCTTATTGGGTGCCAACTTCATCATTCAAGGGGGTGACCCTGAGGGTACCGGCATGGGAGGCCCAGGATACCAATTCAAAGATGAAATTGATGCCACACTTTCACACAATGACAAGGGAATCCTCTCTATGGCCAATGCTGGAGCGGGAACCAACGGAAGCCAATTTTTTATCACTGCCGGGGAAACCGCTTTTTTAGATGGCCGTCATACAGTATTTGGAAAAGCCGTGGAAGGATTGGCCGTTGTTGATTCTATGGCCCTAGTCAAAAGAGACCCTTCAGATAAACCTGTCAGCCCTTTGGTACTCAAGTCTGTCGTCATCCACCGCAATGGTAAAGCAGCAAAATCGTTTGATGCCGTAACCGTACTAAAAAATTATTTCGACGGAATCAAAGAGCAAGAAGCTGCTTTACAAAAAGCCAAAGAAATACTCAGTGCTGAATTTAAATCCCAAAAATCCTCGGCTCTAGTCACAGACAGTGGATTAGGGGTTGTTGTGCTTCAAGAAGGTGAAGGACCCGTTCCAGCTGAAGGTAGCTTTGCCAAAGTTTTATACGCAGGGTATTTTGAAGATGGTGGCGTGTTTGACACTAATATGGAGGAGATAGCTACCAAGTTGGGGACTTTTGATGCTCAGAGAAAAGAAATGGGTGGATACAATCCAATACCTATGCCCTACTCTCAGGATGCTCGATTAATCAGTGGCTTTAAAGAGGCCTTGTTGCGCATGAAAGTCGGTGACAAAATAAGGGTTTTTGTCCCACCTCATTTAGGCTATGGAGAAGCTGGTGCCGGAAATGTGATTCCACCAAGTGCCAATCTCGTATTTGATCTCGAAATTACCGGCGTCGAAAAATAAAACCCAAAACCTCCTAAATGGAGGTTTTTTTTTGGTCTTCCACCAGGACGTCAATTTATTGCTATATTTAGGATGCTAAATTAAAACATATGAAAAATAATGCCATGCGTTGGGCCATACTACTGCTTATGGTTCAGTGGGTCCAAGCTCAAGAGTATTTTCCAAAAAATGATGGAGTATTGGTCAAAAAAGATCTGTACCAAGTCTATACTGAGGTCACGGTGCATCAAAACAGCGTCGACCTATTGGAAAACGCCACGATTGTAGTCAAAGATGGCCAGATAGTTTCCGTGGGTAAAAACATAGTTTACCCCAAAAATTCAGTGATTACCTCTTTGCGTGGGATGCATGTTTATCCCGCATTTATCGATGTCCACAGCAGCTTTGGCATTAAAAAACCGGTGGGTCAAACTAGAGGTCGCTCCACCCAATACGAACCTTCAAGAGAAGGTTTCTACTGGAATGACCACATCAGACCAGAACAGAGCGGAATTGAATCATTTAATTTTGATGCCTCTGCTGCAGAAAAACTCAGGGCAGCAGGATTTGGGTTGGTGAACACCCACCTCGCAGATGGATTGGCCAGAGGAACTGGCGCACTAATTGCCCTTAGCGACAAAAGTTCTAACGCGACTCGGGTTTTGTCACCAAAATCCGCCCAATATTTCTCTTTAACTAGGAGCCAGCAAACGCAACAATCCTATCCATCTTCTGCCATGGGATCTATGGCATTGATGAGACAGTTCTTCTCTGATGCCCAGTGGTATGCCAACGGAGGTAGTAAAACCAAGGATCGATCATTGGAGGCTTACAACGAAAACAGTCGCTTGCCGCATATTTTTGAAGCGGGTGATCTAGATGCTGTGGTCAATGCAGACCAAATTGGCGATCAGTTTGGTAAAAAAATGGCTATTGTCGGTGGTCACAACGCCTACGAGGACATAGAGCGTGTCAAAAAAACGGGGGCAACACTCATCGTACCTGTTGATTTCCCCTCGGCTTATGATGTTTCAGACCCCCTTATGGCTTCTTTTATCACACTTTCTGACATGAAATCATGGAACCAAGCACCGAGCAACCTTGCCGTCTTGGATCGAGCAAAAGTGCCATTTGCCATTACCACACACGGATTGAAAAATCCAGGAGACCTGCTCAAAAACGTTCGCACAGCCATTGATTATGGACTCAGTGAGACCCAAGCATTGGCGGCACTGACTACTGTCCCCGCTCAAATACTGGGTCAAGCCAACAAACTAGGGCAAATCAAGCCAGGATTTTATGCCAACTTTACGGTGACTAATGGCTCTATCTTTGATGAAAAAACGACCATTCATGAACTTTGGATCATGGGAGAACCCCATGTAGTGAATTCCAAAGACCTCGTTGATGTGCGTGGGGATTACACCCTTGAATTTAAATCGGCTACCTATAAATTAGTCTTCGGTGGGAGCATCGAAAAACCGAGTATTCAAGTGACTAAAGACAGTCTGAAGTTAACAGGCAAAGTAGAGCGTGATGGGGCTTGGATGAAACTCCAACTCCACGATCAAGATCAAGGTGGATGGTTGCGTTTCAGCGGAAATGCATCACTGGTCAACGATCGCATCGCCTTAAGTACCGACCTAGACAACACACCGATTGCCTTGATGCGCACTACACCTTTTGAAGAAAAAGAAAAAAAAGAAAAGAAAAAGGAAATCAGAGCGATTGTCCCGGTTACTTATCCCAATGTAGGGTATGGATATACCCAAAGACCAACGGCAGAAACAGTACTCTTTAAAAATGCTACTGTTTGGACTTCAGAATCAAATGGGATTTTAACCGAAACAGATGTTTTGGTGAAAAATGGCAAGATTCTTCAAATTGGAAAAAACATTCCTGCGCAAGGAAAAGTAATCGATGCGACTGGAAAGCACTTGACTGCTGGAATTATTGATGAACACAGCCACATTGCGCTTAAATCAGTCAATGAAGGGGGACAAAACAGTACGGCCGAAGTCCGCATGAGTGATGTTGTCGATAGCAAGCACATGGGTATTTACCGAGATCTAGCCGGTGGAGTTACCTCAGCTCAGCTATTACATGGTTCTGCCAACCCAATTGGAGGCCAATCCGCTATAATTAAAATGAAATGGGGTGCGCCTGCTGAGGAAATGATTTACAGCAATAGTCCTAAGTACATAAAATTTGCCTTGGGAGAAAACGTAAAACAATCAAACTGGGATAGTGGTGGCAACAGATTCCCTCAATCAAGAATGGGTGTTGAACAAGTTTTTGTCAATTATTTCCAGAGAGCGAAAGAATACGATGAAATCAAAAAAGCAGGAAAACCCTACCGATACGACGAAGAAATGGAAGTATTGGGCGAAATTCTTCGAGGTGAGCGATACATCAGCTGTCACTCTTATGTTCAAAGTGAAATCAACATGATGATGAAGGTGGCCGAGCGATTTGGATTTAGAGTACAGACGTTTACACACATTCTCGAAGGTTACAAAGTGGCCGATAAAATGGCGGAACACGGGGTTGGCGGATCAACCTTTGGTGATTGGTGGGCATATAAAATGGAAGTTAAAGATGCTATTCCACACAATGCGGCGATCATGCAACGCGCTGGTGTCACTGTAGCGATTAATTCGGATGATGCAGAAATGTCTCGACGTCTCAATCAGGAGGCCGCCAAAACAGTAAAATACGGAGGAATGAGTGAGGAAGAAGCCTGGAAAATGGTGACTATCAATCCAGCCAAATTACTCCATTTAGATCAACGAGTGGGAAGCATTAAGGTAGGTAAAGACGCTGACCTAGTGCTTTGGAATGCGCATCCGTTGGCTGTTTATGCCATGGCCGAAAAAACAATGATTGAAGGCGCTATTTATTTCGACAGGGAAATGGATAAAAAATTGCGTCAACAAGTGTCTGATCAACGAGAGATGTTGATCCAACAAATGTTGGATGAAAAAAATCAAGGAAGACCTACACAGCTGAAGTCCTCTATAAAAACAGAAGAATTCCATTGCGATACCTTATAACATGAAAAAGATAAATCAAATAGCCCTAATCGGGGCACTGACTGCGATGTCTTGGAGCCTAATGGCGCAACAGACACCCGCCCCAAAACAAACCGAAGCTATTTCCATCGTAGGTGGCACAGCACACTTAGGCAATGGTCAAGTGATTCAACAAGCTACCCTAGTTTTTGAAAACGGTCAAATAATTGCTTTAGGCGGCCCAGAGACGCCCACTAAGGGGCAAGTAATTAGCGCCTCTGGCAAGCACATCTACCCCGGATTCATTACCATGGGCACCTCTCTTGGTTTGATTGAGGTAGACGCGGTAAAAGCTACAGATGATCAAAGTGATATTGGTGATATGATTCCCCATGTGCGCAGCATAATTGCTTACGACGCTGAATCAAAAGTAGTGGAGAGTATGAGGCCCAATGGAGTACTCATGTCTCAAGTTTCTCCCAAAGGTGGTATGATTTCAGGTAGTTCATCTGTGGTTCAACTGGACGCATGGAACTGGGAGGATGCCGCCGTCAAAACTGATGAAGGCATCCACATCAGCTGGCCTAATCCTATCGCCCAAGGAAGATGGTGGATGGGTGAAGATCCAGGTATGAAACCCAATAAAAACTATCCCCAACAAGTTGATCGCTTGATTCAATTTATTCAAGAAGCGAAAGCCTATCACCAAGGAGGATCAAGCTCGCGCAATGAACCATATGAAGCCCTAAAAGATTTATTATCCGGGATTGATGTGGCTTATGTTGAAGCGGATAGCGAGCGTCAAATTATCGATGCCGTAAGCAAACTTAAATCGGTGGGCATTCAAAAAATAGCCATCCTGGGGGGTAGAGAAGCCTACAAGGTGATCCCTATGCTGTTAGAAAATCAAGTTTCCGTCATTACTCAGGCCACACACCAATTGCCTTTTGATGCAGATGCTGATTATGACATGCCCTTTAAGCTTCCAAAAATTTTGGCTGATAGTGGATTAGTCGTAGCGATGCACAACATGAATGAAGCCAACCATCAAAACAGAAACCTTCCATTTTACGCTGGTCAGCTTATCGGTCAAGGGATGAATCCAGAGGAAGCTTTGCGATTGATCACTCAAAATCCAGCAAAAATCATGGGTATTGACCACCTTTATGGTACACTGGAGGTGGGTAAAAGCGCTACCTTATTTATATCCCAAGGAGACGCTTTGGATATGCGTACAAATCAAATTGAGCACGCATTTATCGATGGTAGACACATCTCTTTGGATACTCACCAAACTAAACTTTATCAGCGTTATTCTGGCAAATACCAGCAATAAAACAAGTCGATAATACTTCAAAGCACCCCAAAGTGGGTGCTTTTTTTAATTGATTACATGGAACATTACGACATTACGAGTACGTCAAACTCAAGAATCAAAGAGGTCATTGCGCTTCAAGAAAAATCCAAACTACGGAGTAAACAAGGTTTGGCAGTTATCGAAGGAAAAAGAGAGGTGTCTTTGGCGTGTATGGGACATATGGAGCTTACCTCTGTTTTCTATCAACCTGAGTTGATCTCACAGGATGAACTAACCCAGATCATCGGTAACCAAAAAGCAACAACCTACCAGGTGTCACCGGAAGTATACCAAAAGATGGCACATCGATCAACCACTGAGGGTGTAATCGCTTTGGGTAAACAAAAAAAGCACCACATATCCCACATGCCCCCTTTAGGGAAGAATCCCTTAATTTTGGTCGCTGAAGGAATTGAAAAACCAGGAAATATTGGCGCGATGCTGCGCACAGCAGATGCTGCCGGAATTGACGCCGTTTTACTACCTGATATGCCCAGTGATTTATACAACCCGAATACCATAAGGGCTAGTTTGGGATGCGTGTTTACTCTACCAATTGCCACGGGTTCCTCTCAGGAAATCATCGACTTTTTACAAACCAATCATATAGCCATTTACAGCGCCACCCTTCAAGCTTCCATTCCGTATAGTCAATGGGATGCCACAGGACCCACAGCGATTGTGGTGGGATCAGAAGATCGAGGGGTCAGCGAACTCTTCAGAAAAAATAGCACACAAAATATCCTGATACCCATGCAAGGTGCCATGGACTCCATGAATGTATCCGTAGCCGCTGCCATACTCGTATTTGAGGCTAAACGTCAAAGAAATTTGGTATCTTTGAAGTAACCTCCTACCCTACTTATATGTCTTATGTCATCGACGAAATTGAAGAAAACAAAGCCATAGCTCGAGAATACAAAGAGCTACTCAGGATAAGTTATCAATCGCTTAATGATGAAGACAAAAAGCTTATACGCCTAGCTTTTGATACAGCCGTAGATGCGCATAATGGACAGCGAAGAAAATCAGGTGAGGCCTATATCTTTCATCCCATAGCGGTGGCAAAAATAGTAGCTTCTGAAATTGGTTTAGACGCCACTTCGATCGCTGCTGCTTTGATGCATGATGTTGTGGAAGACACCAAATATACCAAGGATGATCTCGAACGTATGTTTGGACCCACGGTAGCCAAAATCGTAGACGGATTGACCAAAATCGCTCATCTAAGTCTCGATGCTGGCATCTCACATCAAGCAGAAAATTTTCGCAAAATGTTACTCACACTCAATGACGATGTGCGGGTAATCATTATAAAAATTGCTGATCGATACCACAATATGCTCACCATGGACTCCATGCCGGAGCATAAACAGTTAAAAATTGCCTCGGAAACACTGTTTATCTACGCACCACTAGCCCACAGAATTGGTCTGTACAACATCAAAACTGCCTTAGAAGATTTAAGTTTAAAATACACTGAACCGGATATCTACTATGAAATCCTAAGCAAAATAAAAGAAAGCAAAACAGAGCAAAATCAATACATAGAGGACTTCTCCAGCGTTTTAACCCAAGCATTGGACAAGGAAAAAATTAAATACCAAATCAAAGGAAGGCCTAAATCGATTTTTTCGATTCGCAAAAAAATGCAAAGTCAAGGAGTTCGTTATGAAGAAATCTACGACAAGTTTGCCATTCGAATTATTTACAAAGCCAAGCCCGAACAAGAGAAATTTTTGGCTTGGAAGATTTACTCCGTCGTCACCGACCACTACACGCCTAACCCTGTTAGACTCAGAGATTGGATTTCTTCCCCTAAAACTACCGGATATGAGGCCCTTCACATCACCGTGATGGGACCCAAAAATAGATGGGTTGAAGTGCAAATACGCTCTGAACGCATGCACGAAATTGCAGAAAAAGGATACGCCGCTCACTTTAAATACAAACACGGAGATCAAAAGGAAAAGGGTATTGACCTATGGCTTAATCGATTACAAGAAGCTCTTGAAAATGCCCATGGAAACGCTATTGACTTTGTTGAAGAATTCAAATTAAACCTTTACGCCAAAGAAATTTTTGTTTTCACGCCCAAAGGCGATTTGAAATCACTCCCTAAAAATGCTACACCTCTAGACTTTGCCTTTCATGTGCACACCGAAATAGGGATGAAAACTAGAGGCGCCAAAGTGAATGGCAAATTAGTCCCCCTAAACACCACCCTAAAGAGTGGAGATCAAGTTGAAATAATCACCTCAGAGTCCATAAAACCCAATCCAAACTGGGTCAACTACGCTACGACTGCTCGTGCCATTTCTCGAATCAAATCTGCCCTCAAAGAAGAACGCAGAACCATTGCCGAACAAGGCAAAGAAATACTCCGCAGAAAGCTCAGAACCCAAAAGATCAAATTGGATGAATCAATGGTCAACAAACTGGTGGTTTATTTCAAACTAAAAACCAGTCTTGATTTATTTTATCAGGTTGGCGTTGGAGTAATTGACAACCAAAAGCTCAAAGATTTTTCCTCTTCATATCACAATACCATTCTTCGATTTTTCAAGGAAAAAATTCGCAGAAAACCCAGCGCGCCGATGTTGGAAGATGAAGCGCCTCAGATATACGATACCCTGGTGTTTGGCAAAGAAGGTGATCGACTTGAATACACCCTATCCCCCTGTTGTAACCCTATCCCTGGCGATGATGTTTTTGGATTCATCACCATCAAAGACGGAATCAAAGTGCACAAGAAGAACTGCCCTAATTCTGTAGCACTTCAAGCACAATACGCCTATAGAATCATTCAAGCACAATGGATCGACAGTGCCCAACAGGATTTCCCCGTAGACATCAAGTTAAGCGGGATAGATCATTTAGGACTAGTGAGCCAGATAACTCATGTGATTTCAAACACCATGAACGTCAACATGAAAAAAATATCGTTTTCCACTGAGGGGGGAACCTTTGAGGGAAGTATCCGTGTGGTGGTAGATAACAACGACACATTGGCCAAATTATTGAAACATCTCGGTCAGCTGAAGGGTATTGACAAAGTGGTTAGAATTTAAATTTTAAGCGTACATTTGTCGGGTAAAAATGCAAGCGAAAACCTCCAATAACGAGCCTCAACAAGAAATTGTCAAAAAAGTCTTTACGTCTTTTTTAGAGGAAAACGGACACCGAAAAACACCGGAGAGATACGCTATACTCCAAGAAATTTACGAGAATGATGGGCATTTTGATGTTGAGTCACTTTACCTCAAAATGAAAAATAAAAAGTATCGCGTTAGTCGAGCTACCTTATACAATACTATTGAGATATTATTGGAGTGCAAATTAGTGCGCCGTCACCTTTTTGGAAAAAATCAGGCTCAATACGAGAAATCGTATTTTGATAGACAGCACGACCACGTCATATTGACGGATACAGGGGAAGTGATTGAATTTTGTGACCCAAGAATACAAACGATAAAAAAAACCATCGAAGAGGTATTTAACATCAGTATTCAAAACCACTCGCTTTATTTTTACGGAACCAAGAACAACGAATCCAATAACCAAGAATAAATAAGCTTAATGGCTGTAGATCTACTGCTCGGGCTCCAATGGGGCGATGAAGGAAAAGGGAAAATTGTCGATGTACTCACACAAGGGTACGATGTAATTGCGCGTTTTCAAGGAGGCCCAAATGCGGGACACACTCTAGAATTCGATGGCATCAAACACGTTTTGCACACTATACCTTCCGGTATTTTTCACAAAAACGCCCAAAATGTTGTGGGTAATGGTGTGGTGATCGACCCAGTAGTATTTCAAAAAGAGATTGAAAAACTAGCACCCTTCCATTTAGACTTAACCAAAATCCTATTCATCTCCAGAAAAGCTCACTTAATTCTTCCCACACATAGACTGTTGGATGCGGCTTCGGAAGCGGCTAAAGGGAAAGCAAAAATCGGTTCGACGCTTAAAGGGATTGGCCCGACCTACATGGACAAAACCGGTAGAAACGGTATGCGTGTGGGTGATTTAGAGTTCGATAACTGGAAAGAAAAGTACCGGGCGTTGGCTGAAAAACACCAAGCCATGATCGGGTTTTACAATGTGGAGCTTGAATACGATCTAAAAGAGCTTGAAAACGAATTTTTTAAAGCCGTAGAGGCACTAAAAAAATTGCCGTTTATCGATAGTGAGCAATTCATGCACGAAGCCCAAAAATCAGGTAAAAAAATATTGGCTGAAGGAGCACAAGGTTCCTTGTTGGATATTGATTTCGGGACCTATCCCTATGTAACCTCCTCAAATACTACGGCGGCTGGTGCATGCACTGGTCTAGGAGTATCTCCCAAATCAATTGGAAAAGTACTCGGTATATTTAAAGCGTATACTACTCGAGTAGGCAGCGGTCCTTTCCCTACTGAATTATTTGATGAAGATGGGGCAACCATGGGCCGTGTTGGAAGAGAATTTGGGGCAACAACGGGAAGACCCAGAAGATGTGGATGGCTGGATCTAGTGGCGCTAAAGTATGCCATTCAAGTGAATGGAGTGACCGAACTGATCATGATGAAAGCTGATGTGCTGAGTGGGTTTGACACCATTAAGGTATGTCATGCGTATCAATACAGAGGTACTGAAATCACCCATTTCCCCTATACCCTAGAAGATGATGCAGTAATGCCCTTATACACCAGCTTCAAAGGTTGGAATCAAGATCTTACCGGGATGACCCAGGAAGGGGACTTACCCCAAGAATTGCTGGCCTATGTTCACTATCTAGAAAAAGAGTTGGAAGTACCCATCACCATGGTCTCTGTAGGTCCTGACCGAACCCAAACGATTGTCAGAGGATAGAACCTGATGAACAGATTGTTGCTACACCTTTTATGGATCTTTGGAGGATTCCAATTGCTTTGGGCACAATCATCGACCACTGAAAAACGCATTGAAGTCGTTTACGGGGCCAATTACGCCAAAAACGAAGCCTTATACCCAAGGGCTTCCTTGTTTCGCAAAGACAGTCAACGATTGCACTTTAGACACCGAGGAGCTGACCTATGGTGTGACACTGCCATATTATACCCTGTTGAAAATAAAATTAAAGCCTCCGGTCAGGTGATGCTTGTTCAAGGGGACAGCATCAGCATGGAAGCAGATCGCATTGACTATGATGGAGCTATTCAACTAGCTAAGGCAACTGGATCTGTGTTGTTGAAAAACAACACCATGACTTTAGTGTCCGAAGAGGTGTTTATGGACCGAGCTATACAGCAGGCCTACTACACCCAAGGGGGGGAAATCCAAGATACTCAAAATACACTGACCTCCAAAAAAGGAAGACTCTTTATGGATCGCGATCAATACGAGTTTTCTGAAAAAGTGCATATCCAGCACCCTGACTATCAAGTTGATGCTGAAAAAATGGACTATTGGACCAGCACTAAGGAGGTGTATTTTCACGGCCCCTCCAGAGTTCAAGGTAAAGACTATGATTTTTATTGCGAAAAAGGGTATTACAATAGCCTAATTGAACGAGGGCACGGAACAAAAAATACCAAAATATGGTATAACCAAAGAGAAATATTTGGCGATAGCATCTATTTCGATAAAGCGAAAAGTTTTGCTTCAGCTACCCAAAATATCACCGTACTCGACACCGTAAACAAAAACACGATAAAGGCTCACTACGCAGAGGTATACAAGGAGAAAGACTCCGTATTTGCCACAAAAAAGGCCGTTTTTATCTCCCTAGTTGAAAAAGATTCACTCTATGTTCACGGTGACCAACTTATGGTGACAGGACCTGAAAACGAACGAATCATGCGAGCGTTTAAAGACGCGCGATTTTTTAAGTATGGATTAAGTGGCCGCAGTGATTCTATTCACTACAGCCAAAAATCAGGAATCACGCAACTCATTCGGCAACCAATCGTTTGGAATGGAAACACCCAATTGACCGGCGACAGTATCCACATTAAGGCTCATCCGGTAACCAATGACCTGGATTCGCTCAAGGTGATAGGGAATGCATTTGTTGCCTCATTAGACTCTATTTCAAACACCGGGTACAACCAAGCCAAAGGGAAAAAATTGAATGGGAGATTCATCAACAATACCTTGGATCGCATACAGTTACTTCAAAACACAGAGGTGATTTATTACGTATACGACGATGACCAAGAACTATTGGGCATTGACAAAACAGTATGCTCCGAGGTTTGGATGTATCTTAAAGACAATGAATTGGAGGATATTAAATTCATCACCTCACCTGATGGGACCGTTACTCCAGAAAAAGAATTTTTAGAAGAGGATAAAAAACTGGAAGGATTTCAATGGTTTGGATCACTTCAGATGAAAAAACCGGAGGATATATTTGATATTTCTGATCTACAATGGGACCAGCCAAAGACCAAAAAAGGATGAAAGAGGATTTTCTGAGGTATCAAGCCCAAACTACCCCCCACCCTTTAGGCATGGTGGTTTCCAAAGCCAAAGGAAGCTACATCTATGACGCTGATGGTAAACCTCATTTGGATTTTGTGGCCGGTGTGTCTGCCTGTACCCTGGGACACTGTGCGCCAGAGGTAGTTACCGCTATTGAAAATCAGGTTCAACAGTATATGCACGTGATGGTTTATGGCGAATACGCCCAAGGTCCAGCCGTGGAGTATTGTGCGCTTTTGGCCCAACAACTCCCCAAACCTCTTGAAACCACTTATTTAGTTAATTCCGGCACTGAAGCCATCGAAGCCTCCATAAAACTAGCGAGAAGGGTTACTGGGCGAAAAAAAATAATAGGCGCCTACGAAGCCTATCACGGCAATACCCTGGGCAGCATGAGCCTTATGGGGATGCAAGAGCAGAGAAAACCTTTTGAGCCCTTGTTGGCAGACGTTGATTTTATCCGATTTAACGAATTTGAAGAACTGAGTAAAATTGATGACCATACCGCAGGGGTCATAGTGGAATCTATACAGGGTGGGGCTGGATTTATTGTTCCGCTGCCTGGATACCTTAAGGCGCTACAAGACAGATGCCATCAAGTAGGGGCACTCCTTATTTTGGATGAGATTCAACCTGGATTCGGCAGAACGGGCAGCCTGTTTGCTTTTCAACAGCATGATTGTGTCCCTGATGTATTGGCCATAGGCAAAGGGATGGCTTCAGGCTTACCTTGTGGAGCCATCGTGGCTTCAAAAAGTCATATGGACTTGCTGAGTGATCGACCAAAGCTTGGGCACATTACTACCTTTGGAGGAAATCCGGTGGTGGCTGCAGCGGCATTGGCTACCTTAAACGTATTGATTCACAGCTCATTGATGAGTGATGTCAAGTCAAAAGAACTGAGCTTTAGGCAAAAACTGAAACATCCTTTGATTCAAGAGATTAGAGGTGTTGGCTTAATGTTGGCTTTAATTATGCCAGAGCCAGAAATAGCCAATTACTTGGTACTTGAAGCGGCCAAAAATCAACTCATTCTCTTTTGGTTGCTCATCGAAAAAAGAGCCGTCAGAATCACTCCACCACTCACGATATCCGAACAGGAAATCGCCTTGGGCTGCCAAATGATCTGTTCCATTCTCGACAGATATGACCCCGCCCATGTTAACTAATTTGTTGATAACATAGCTATTCAAACACCTTGCCCTGGGCGCTAATTGGGGTACATTTATAACAATAGGAATCCAAAAGCGTATTATGGCCATAGATCCTGAAGAACGTCCCGGAAAACCGATCGCCAGGTTTGAATCAATGCTCAAGACAGACGATGTCTATTTTTTTGACGCCGAGGACTTTGAGGATATCATCCACCATTACTTGAATCAAGGTAAAGTACGTCTAGCGAAAAAAGCGATTCAACTCAGCTTAGATCAACATCCCAACACCACCCCGCTTAAATTGTTAGAAGTCGAGGTCATGGTATTTGAAAATCGACTAGAGGAGGCAGTAAGACAACTCAATCAGATAGAAGAAGTGGACGGTACTAATGAAGAGGTGTACATTCAAAGAGCCAATATCTATTCGAAAAAAGACGAACATCCAAAAGCGATTGAATACCTAAAAAAAGCATTGGAAATTGCTCCTGATCAGATGGATATTTACGCCCTAATGGGTATGGAATATTTGTTTCTAGACGATTTTGAACAAGCTAAAAATTGCTTTATTCAGTGCGTTGAAGATGATCCTGAAGACTACGCTTCACTGTATAATGTAGTTTACTGCTATGAATTCCTCGAAGATTACGAAGGGGCTATTCAATTTCTCAACGACTATCTAGAACAGAACCCGTATTGCGAAGTGGCTTGGCATCAATTAGGCAAGCAATACGTTGAAAAATCAATGTATAAAGAGGCCTTAACTGCCTTTGATTTTGCCATTATATCAGACGACACCTTTACAGGGGCCTATTTTGAAAAAGCTATGGTCTTGGAGAAACTAAAGCGCTACAATGAGGCTATAGAAAATTACCAAACCACTTTAGATTTGGGCGAGCCCAGTGCGCAAACATACCTCAGACTAGGTCAATGTCATGAGGCTTTGGGACTTTATGCGCAAACGGAGGAATACTTTGGTCTAGCTGTCAGTGAAGACCCCCTACTTGAACGCGCATGGCTATCAATAGCACAGTATCACCTCACCCAAAACGCTTCGGGAGTTGCTTTGGATTGGATCCAAAAAGCGCTTCAAATCGATGATGAAAATCCACATTATTGGGAAACATGTGCCATGATTTACGCCTCGATGGACATGCATTTTGAAGCTGATTTTGCCTGCAAACAATCCGTAGCATTTGGCGGCCAACGCATTGAATTATGGCTGCTGTGGGCACATACTGTCTGGTCGCTTGAAGATCCTCAGGGGTGTATTTTAGTTTTGGAGGAAGCTTTAGTGCTGTATGAAAACCATCCAGAACTAAATCTCAGGATGGCCGTGGCACAACACGCAGTACAAAACCTGAGCCAAGCTTCTTTCTACCTGGAAAAAGCGGGAAAAGATTCAAGTATGCTAGCACTAGCCCAAACAGCTTTTCCTTATTTTTGGACGAGTCAATGGACGCAGACACACTGGCTTGGCCATTAAATTAAATCATGGAAAATACAAGAAAACCAATAGATTACCTATGGATAGTCCTTAAAGGTATGGCCATGGGTGCTGCAGACGTGGTACCTGGTGTATCGGGAGGCACGATCGCCTTTATTTCTGGCATCTATCAAGAATTGGTCGAAACCATAGCCAGACTTAGGCCCAGTTTGTTGCTCGTATTAAAAAATGAGGGGATTAAGGCGTTTTGGAAGGCCTCTAACGCCTCTTTCCTACTCGCCTTGCTCAGCGGTATTGCCTTGAGTATTGCTTCACTAGCGAAAGGCATAAGCTGGTTGCTTGAACACCAACCCATATTGGTTTGGTCCTTCTTTTTCGGTTTGATGTTGGCTAGTTGTTGGCACATTTACCGCTCTGTCGGTCTGTGGAAAACAAGCCTCTACCTATGGCTGTTTTTGGGAACCATCATGGCAGGAAGCATCAATTTTTTGCCTGAAGGAGCTGCTAGTAGCTCAATGCTCTATTTATTTCTCTCTGGAGCCTTGGCGAGCGTTGCCATGATCTTGCCTGGAATATCCGGTGCCTTTATTTTGGTGCTCCTAGGTAGTTATGCCACGGTACTTACCGGGGTACATGAACGAAACATAACCATTGTGGGTGTTGTTGGGCTAGGTGCTGTAACCGGTTTACTTTCATTTTCTTCGCTGCTCAAATGGATGTTAACTCGATTCCAACACCAAACACTTGCCGTACTGGTCGGTTTCATGTTCGGGGCACTACCCAAAATTTGGCCTTGGAAATATCCTTCAGATCGCGCTGTGGATGTACTAGCCCCCTGGAATTTTCCTCTAGAAAGTCAATGGCCAATGGCCCTATGCTTGATGTTGCTGGGTATTTTCTTAATTTTAGGGTTAGAGCGCTTGGCCCAAAAGCCAGATGCTCCATAAAATGAAAGCACCTTCTGAGCTAAAATCGCATTTTCTCACTTTTTTAAAAGGCTTAACCATGGGTGCAGCCAACAAGGTTCCCGGTGTTTCTGGCGGAATTGTTGCGTTTGTTTGGGGGTTTTATGAACGATTTATCTCTTCGTTAAAAAAAATGGATCTACATGCTTTTACTCTTTTAAGGCATGGGAAATTCAGGGAATTTAAGCAGTATACTGATTTTGTCTTTTTAGGCTATTTGGTCATGGGCATGGTATTCAGCTATTTCAGCGTCTCCAAAATCTTGGATTACTTTCTAAAAACTAGAGAGCTTTACGTCTGGTCGGTATTTTTTGGCATGATCGTAGGTTCGGTGTACTATATATCCAAAAGTTTTGGCGGCTGGAACAGCAGAAACAGAAGTTTTGGACTGCTGGGACTTATCTTGGGGATCAGTATCAGCTTCTTAAGTCCTGCGCAAGAAAACAACCACTGGCTATTTGTATTCTTCTGTGGTATGATCAGTGTTTCCGGGATGACATTACCTGGACTATCGGGCTCATTTATTCTCATGTTGATGGGCAACTATGTGCTTTTACTTGTTGAATCTGTCAATGCATTGTTTGACACATTGACTGAAATAGTGCGATTAGAGTTTGGGTTTGTACATGATGCCGCTCGGCTAGATGCCTTATTCACCCTGGGTATATTCACGCTTGGATCAGTGGTAGGATTGATCACCCTTTCTCATTTTATTGGCTATTTACTCAAACGCTATCACGATCAAACAACGGCTTCCATCATTGGATTTATCACAGGTTCTCTAGGCGTTGTTTGGCCATGGAAAGAGGCCGATTATCTTTATGATGCTGCTGGAAATGTGGTCACCGACAGTTATTTGCAGCCCGTAGTCATCCAATTCACTCGATATATACCAAAACTAAACGACGCTCAAAACCTATGGGCCCTGGTATTTATCTTATCCGGAATTGCATTACTCGTAATTTTAGAACGCTATGGAGCCCAAAAAAAATAGATATGGCCTTTTAGGCAGAAATATTGCCTATTCGTTTTCTAGGGGATATTTCACCCAAAAATTTCAATTGGCAGGATTAATCGATTATAGCTATGAAAACTTTGATTGGCCCGATCTTTCCTCATTGCGCACTCAGGTATACAACGATGCGTCAATTAGGGGCTTGAATGTTACCATACCCTATAAAACTGAAGTAATCCCCCTACTCGATGAACTCAGAGGAGCCGCAGAAGAAATTCAAGCAGTAAACACTATTGCCCGTGAGGGTGATCGCTTAATCGGTTATAATACGGATGTAGTCGGGTTTAAAAACTCGCTACTTCCTCACTTAAAAAACCACCACAAACGAGCACTTATTCTCGGAACTGGGGGTGCGTCAAAAGCAGTCGCCTATGTATTGGAACAGTTAAACATCCCTTATCAGTGGGTGTCTCGAACCCCAGATCTAGGACAAATAGCCTATCGAGCTATCGATGAAAAAATAGTAAGGAGCCACCAGCTCGTGATACAATGCAGTCCTTTGGGCACCTACCCCAATATCGAGCAGAAACCTGAATTTCCCTACCCCTATCTAACCGACCAACATTTGTTGTTTGATTTGATCTACAATCCAGAAATCACTGCCTTTATGAAAGCTGGTATGCTTCAAGGGGCGCAAGCAGTCAACGGTTACCAAATGTTGGTCGAACAAGCTGAAGAAGCTTGGCGTATTTGGTCAAAATAACGCACTGAAAATAGACAAAGTAATTAGGCTTCAATTTTTTGGAATTTGTTGGGTAGTTAGTATCTTACTGACCGGTAATAACCATGAAACACCACTGATATGTCAGAAGAGAAAGCGCCAGAACAACAGACCTCTCCCCAAGAGATTACGAGTCCTGTTGATGCGCATTTGCACGAAATCGACCATTCCAATGCTGCTGATGCAGAGCTTGACAAGCATCAAGACAAGCACCAAATACCCTTTTTGGACTATTCCAATATGGCACTGGAGAATTTAGTGGGAGAATTACAACGATTGGTCAAAAATGAATCTGTTTCATTGATCAAAAGACACGTAGACGCAATTAAAAATTCATTTGACCAACAATATCAAGCTTTATTCGACTCAAAAAAAGAAGAGTATCTCGCGCAAGGCGGTGTTGAGATGGATTTTAAATTCAGCAGCGTAGATAAGCGTCAGTTTAATGAGGTGTATAAAGAGTATCGCGAAAAGAGAGCTGACTACTATCAACGCCAAGAAATACAGTTGAAAAACAACTTAGCGCATCGTTGGGAGTTGATTGAACGCCTCAAAGGATTAATCTCCATGGAGGAAGATATCAATACTACGTACAACAATTTTAAAGTGATTTTGGCAGAATGGAAAAATGCCGGTCCCATTCCACGCGATAAATACAACGATGTGTGGCGCACGTATCACCACCATATGGAGATCTTTTATGATTTTCTAAATCTGAATCGCGAGTTACGGGATCTTGATTTTAAACACAATTTAGAGGAAAAACTAAAGCTAGTTGTACGGGCTGAAGAATTGGCTGAACTAACTGATATTCATCAAGCATTTCAGGAGCTACAGGTGCTACACAAAATCTGGAAAGAAGATTTAGGGCCCGTAGATAAAGAACACAGAAATGAGATTTGGGATCGTTTCAGTAAGGCTACCAAAACAATTCACGATAACAGGCAAGCTTACTTTGCCTCATTAGACAAAGACCTCGAAGTTAATCTTCACGCTAAAGAAGCTATTCTTGAGAAAATTAAACAGCTCACACTCCATGTCCCAACTTCCCACAAGGAAATCCAAAATCAAATAAAAGCTATGGAGTCATTACGCCAATCCTTTATGGAAATTGGTAAGGTGCCCAGTAAACAAAGTGATAAAGTTTGGAAAAGCTTTAAAGAGCTAAGCAGAACATTCAACAAGAATAAAAACAACTTCTTTAAAAACATCAAAAAAGATCAAAACGATCACCTAACGCAAAAAAGAACGCTATTAGAAATTGCCCAGGGTTTAGTTGAAGCTGAAATTAATGAGGCTAATACCGCTGAACTTAAACGCATTCAGGCAGCTTGGAAAGAGGTGGGGCATGTGCCGAGAAAATTCTCAGACGCGCTATGGAAAGACTTTAAATCAGCGTGTAATGCGTATTTCGAACGCCTACAAGCGCAGAAGAAAACACAACAGCCTCAATCTACAGATAGACAAACACGAAGAACTCATACGCAGTCAGTGCCTGCGCAACAATCAGAGCGTTCTATCATTCGGAAAAAAATTGAAGAAGAGCAGGACAAGATACGTCAGCTAGAAAATAACCTGGCATTTTTCAGTCATGTTCCCGATGATAATCCTGTAGTCAAAGACGTTCAGAAAAAGATTGATCTACTACACAAACAGCTTGACGCTTTAAAAGAACAACTGAAACAAATAAATATTCAAGAACATCAACAGAAAAGGGCAGCAAAAGAAACTGATGAATCTACTGAAGCTCAAGAAGACACTGCCGAATAAAAAAAGCCTCCAATTGGAGGCTTTTTTTATTAATAATTTGGTTTAGACTACTTGGCCACGTTTACTGCACGAGTCTCTCGAATTACAGTAACCTTTACCTGACCAGGATAAGTCATGTCTGTCTGGATTTTTTGAGAGATTTCGAAAGACATCTCCATGGCTTGCTCATCGCTGACTTTTTCGCTTTCAACGATAACCCGTAATTCTCTACCGGCCTGGATCGCATAGGCTTTTTGCACACCCTTAAACCCAAAAGCAATATCTTCAAGATCTTTAAGTCTTTGGATATATGAATCGAGGACTTGTCGTCGCGCTCCTGGACGTGCCCCACTAATAGCGTCACAAACCTGAACTATTGGGGCGATAAGTGTTTTCATTTCAATCTCATCGTGGTGGGCACCAATGGCATTGCAAATGTCAGGCTTTTCGCCATATTTTTCAGCCCACTGCATACCCAGAATGGCGTGTGGCGTTTCTGCATCAGCCTCGCTGTGCGGTACTTTTCCTATATCGTGTAAAAGCCCAGCTCGTTTGGCCAGTTTAGCGTTAATGCCTAATTCAGCAGCCATGACCCCGCAAAGCTTAGCTACTTCTCTAGAGTGTTGTAGTAAGTTTTGCCCATAAGAAGATCGATACTTCATGCGTCCGACAGCCTTGATTAACTCCGGGTGCAATCCGTGGATACCCAAATCAATAACCGTTCGCTTTCCCACTTCAGCAATTTCTTCTTCAATCTGCTTTTCCGTCTTTTTAACCACCTCTTCAATGCGGGCTGGGTGGATCCTTCCATCAGTAACTAATCGGTGAAGTGAGAGACGAGCAATCTCTCTGCGCACTGAATCAAAACAGGAAAGGATAATGGCATCAGGTGTATCATCTACAATAATTTCTACCCCAGTGGCTGCTTCTATGGCACGGATATTTCTACCCTCCCTACCAATGATTCTACCTTTAACATCATCAGATTCAAGATTGAAGACCGAAACACAATTTTCAACTGCCTCCTCCGTTCCGATGCGTTGAATGGTGTTGATGACAATCTTTTTGGCCTCTTGTTGAGCTGTCAGCTTGGCCTCTTCCATCGCTGTTTGCATATAAGCCATAGCGCCTGTTTTGGCTTCTTCTTTCAAAGTAGTCATCAACTGTTCTTTAGCATCCTGGGCGGATAAGCCAGAAATCACCTCAAGTTGTTGGACTTGATTTTTGTGAAGACGATCCACCTCAGTTTGCTTTTTATCTAATAATTCCGATTTTTGAGCCACTTCTTGAAGCTGACGCTCTAACTGATCAGAAAGCTTTTTGTTTTGGGCCAGCTCAGCGCTAACCTGAGACTCCTTATCTCTGGTTCTCTTTTCCGCTTCAGCAATTTTCTTGTCTTTTTGTACTATGTGTTGCTCATGCTCTGCCTTGAGCTCTAGAAACTTTTCTTTTGCTTGAAAGATTTTGTCTTTCTTGATGTTTTCTGCTTCTACTTTAGCGTTTTTAATGATGTCCAAGGCCTCTTTTCTGGCGCTGGCTATAGTTTTCGATGCCTTGCCTTTTTCCATGATTTTAGCGGCGCCAAAACCAAGAATTGACATCAGTGCTCCGATGATCCATGGGGTTATTTCCATTATTTGTCTGTTTAAATTAAAATAAAAAAACCCACACTGGTTGGGTTTGTACAAACTCCAAAAAAACAGGTATAAGGCTAACAGTATATTCGAGTTTCCTTGACGTGAAGGCATGCTCTAGGATACTGACTCACCCCTCGAATTCATTCGTGTTGAGTTTGTCAAAAATTGACCAATGTGGGCAGAATCTTGATAAAGAACGTTTTAGCCGATAGCTTCAGCAATGAGGTCATCCAATCGTGTTAGTCGTCGCGAAAGTTCCTCTGATTCAGTAGAATCTTGAAGCACTTTTTGCTCAACTTTAGAAGCGAAATGCAAGGCACACATGGCCAATACATCTTGTTTATCTCGCACGGCGTAGTTCTGTTCAAAGCTTTTTGTCATGAGCTCTATTTGCTTGGCGGCTTTGCGCAAACCTTCTTCCTGTCTAGGATCGATGGTGAGCGGATAAACCCGATCAGCTATGGAGATTTTTATTTTTAGTTTCTCCGACATTACTACACAGAGAGTGCACCTATACAGCGGTCCAACTCTTTTATTAGGGTGTTCATTTTCTGTTTGGCATCGGTCGTGTTTTGATCACTGCCGAGCACGCTGCGGGCCATTTGAAGTGCTTGAACTTGATGTTCCAGCTGTGATTGTTGTCGTTGGTTCGCTTCAAGCGCTGCTTGAAGGTTAGATCTTTGGGCATTCAAGTCAGCTACTTCTTCTGTCAGTTGATGGTTTCTGTCCAACAACTGATGTACTTTTTGCTCTAAACCTGCAACGATGGCAATCATTTCGCTCATTTCGCAAACAACATGCTTATTTACAAAATTAGTCATTTAATGGCAAAAAAGTATCATTCTTCTTTTATAATTTTAAAGCATATGCGGTTACCTGTAATTATCCTGTGGCTAGGAATATTCCTAGTAGCAAAAAATGCTCATGCCACGCAGACATCATACGATACGATCATTCCTCCCATGGATATTCCCTTGGTTTTGGCGGGTAATTTTGCCGAATTAAGAAACAACCACTTCCACGCTGGCTTGGATATTAAAACCCAACAAAGAGAGGGCATTCCTGTTCGAGCCGTGTTGGGAGGCTATGTGTCTAGAATAAAGGTTAGTCCCTGGGGATATGGAAAGGTGATTTACATCACACATCCCAACCAAACAACTACGGTATACGCTCACTTACAAAAATTTTCTGGCCCCATTGAAAAATACGTGTACGAGCAACAATACACTGCTGAATCTTTTGAAATTGAACGCTTCCTCACTCCGGAACAGCTGCCTGTAACACAAGGTATGATCATCGGCCTCAGCGGGAATACGGGAAGTTCTGCTGCTCCCCACTTGCATTTTGAAATTCGAGATACTCCAAGCGCTGATCCGCTCAACCCGGCTGAGCTGGGAATTCGAGTCAATGATCACACTCCTCCCATGATTCAGCAACTTTGGCTCTATGAACCATGGAACAACCTGGACAAAATCAAAAAAAAACAAATTCCTATGCAACTTCCCCAACAAGGCTCATGGACAACATCGGAAGTGCGCATCAGCGGTCCAGCTGCATTAGGGTTGGTGGGATTTGACAGGCAAGAAGGCGCTGCCAACAGAAATGGGATTTATGGATACCGAGTGAAACTGGGAAACCAAGTGCTGTATGAAAAAACTCATCAAAGGTTTTCTTTTAGCGATGACGCTCAATTCAATTACTTGATTGACTACCCCCAATACCAAAAAACCAGATCAATGGTTCGTTGGTTATTTGCCCCAAACGATCAGAAACAGGGTTGGTTTACCCTAGCGATCAACCAAAGAGACACCATTCACCTCGAGGTTTGGGACCTAAACGGAAACATGACGCACGGTAAAATTCCTGTATTAGGCACCGTTGCTGAACACGGTATTTCACCTCCATGGGCAGATGCAACCAAGCAAAAAGGACACGAGATCATCCATCCAGATCGCCCATGGCAGTATCAGTCAGGGTCCTGGCAAATCAATATTCCTCCAAATGCACTATACGAAAAAGCTGAACTCTTTGTCGGTGAGAAAAAATCGGGTATTCAAATTGGCAACCCTCAGATACCCTTGACAAAATCACTATCTATCACCAAAAAAATGGACTCTATTCCCGAGGAAAAAAAGAGATTTGCCACACTCATACGCACCACCGATAAAGGGGGACGTGTTTTTATTCCCACTACAAAAAAAAACAACGAACTAATCGCATGGACAAAAACATTCGGGACCTATCAAGTTGGTTTTGATTCCATCGCCCCCAGTATTCAACCAAAAAATTTCGTGCGCCAACAAAAGCTACCCTATTTTAATTTTCTGACATTTAAAATCAGTGACATGGGAAGTGGCATTCAATCCTATCGAGGCACTATCAACGGTCAATGGATGTTGTTGGAATATGAGCCCAAAAAAGCACAACTAACGTATAAAGCAGATCATTTAGTTGATGCGGCAGGTACTTATGAAATAGCCGTCGAAGTCATGGATGAAGTAGGCAACAAAACAGTTTTTTCTACACAAATAACCAAAACAAAATAACCATAACCCCCCTATTTGCCTATAAGAGCACACAGCTGATTCACTGCGTAATCAATCTCTTCCGCTTGATTGGTATGCGCTAATGAAAAACGAATGGCGTTGGCGGCTCTTGAGGTATCTGACAACAATTCAGTGAGTACATGAGACGCCTGAGAACTACCCGATTGACAAGCGGATCCCTTGGAGCAAGCGATTCCTTGCATATCCAGCTGGAACAACAACATCAAAGATTGTTCTTGAGTCAAAGGAAGACTGACGTTTAACAGTGTGTAGGTGCTTTTATCCAGATCAGCGCAAGCACCATTAAATTGTACCCCTGGAATACGACTGGTCAACTGATCGATAAAGTATTTTTTTAGGTGGAGCACATAACGCTGCTCTTGTTCCAGTTTTTCGTAGGAAAGCACAAAGGCTTTTTCCATACCCAAAATGTTGTGAACAGATTCTGTCCCTGCACGAAAACCCCGTTCTTGGGCACCACCGGCAATAAGTGGCTTAATCGGATGTTTTTTTCGGATAAAGGCAAATCCTATTCCTTTCGGTCCGTGGAACTTGTGCGCTGCTGCAGTCAAGAAATCAATCGGAACTTCTTGGAGATTCCAAGCAAAATGACCGATGGATTGTACCGTATCCGAATGAAATAGCGCTTGGTGATCTTGACAGATCTTAGCTACTCTGGCTACATCAAGCAAATTACCGATCTCATTGTTTACATGCATTAAACTCACCAAGGTTTTGGTGGGAACTTTCCCTAAAAGTTCATTGAGTTCATCCAAATCTGGATGACCTTGATCGTCAATCGATAAAAACAGGAGCTCGATAAGGCCTTGATCCCTTAAATCTTCCAATGGATGAAGCACGGCATGGTGTTCAATCGCCGTGGTAATTACTCTTTTCACCCCTAAATCGCGAACTGCCCCATAAATAATCATGTTATCCGCTTCTGTCCCCCCTGAAGTGAATATGATTTCCGCGGGGTGAGCGCCAAGCTGGGCAGCAATTGTTTTTCTAGCTTGTTCCACGCCTGATTTTGCTTGACGACCAAATTGATGGGTCGAAGACGGATTGCCAAAATGTTGGCTCATCGCTTGATGCATTACCTCGATCACCTCACTTCGCAATGGGGTGGTGGCTGCGTGGTCAAAATAAATTTGTTTCATGACTTGGGTTCAAAAGCGCTTAATGTTCCGGTGATGATATCGATACATTCATCTAGTTGCTCTTCAGTAATCACCAAAGGTGGGGCAAATCTAATGATATTTCCATGGGTGGGTTTAGCCAATAGTCCAGCGTGACTGAGCGCTACACATATGTTCCATGCCGTATCCCCTTCTGGGTGGTCGTTGATGACGATGGCATTAAGCAAACCGCGGCCGCGCACCAAACGGACAATTTTGGATCCATCTATATATCGCTGTAACGAAGACCTAAAACGCTCCCCCAACACTCTTGCTTTTAGGGAGAGCTGCTCTTGTTCAACCACTTCTAAAGCAGCCACAGCAACGGCTGCAGCAATAGGATTACCCCCAAAAGTACTGCCGTGACTGCCTGGCTCAATGACATCCATCACCTCATTCTGGGCCAATACCGCAGAAACAGGGTACATTCCACCAGACAACGCCTTGCCCAACACCAATAAATCTGGTTTGACTTCCGGGGTACCACTGCAATGTGCCTCTACACAAGTACAGTTACCGCAAGTAGCCAACAGATTTCCTGTACGGGCAATCCCGGTTTGTACCTCATCGGCGATCATCAACACTCGGTGCTTGGTACATAGTGCTCTCGCTTGAGCGAGGTAAGAAGGATCTGGCACAAAAACACCAGCCTCCCCTTGTATGGGCTCTACCAAGAATGCAGCGATATGTGGATCGGATTCCAGTGCTTGAGCTAGAGCGGGGATGTCGTTATACGGTATTTGAATAAAACCGTCTGTGTAGGGACCAAAATCCTTTTGGGCCGTTGAATCAGAGGAAAAGGAAATGATGGTGGTGGTTCGACCGTGAAAATTATTGGCACAGACGATAACTTTTGCTTGATTAGCCGGAATCATTTTTACTCTATAGCCCCATCTTCTGGCAATTTTAAGCGCTGTTTCTACTGCTTCAGCACCAGTATTCATCGGCAACACCTTATCAAATCCAAATGTTTGGGTGATTTTTTGCTCGTAGACCCCCAGCTGATCATTGTAGAATGCCCGAGACGTCAAAGCGAGTTTTTGCGCTTGGTCAATCAGTGCTTGAGTGATTTTAGGATGGCTATGCCCTTGATTTACTGCGGAGTACGCGGACAAAAAATCATAGTACTTTTTGCCTTCTACATCCCAAAGGTAAACACCTGATCCTTCCTTAAGTACCACAGGTAGCGGGTGATAATTATGAGCTCCGTATTTTGATTCAAGCGCTATCGCTTCTTGTGAGCTATTGATGGTAGTACGTGTCATTTCTTGCGATTACATCCAACTTAAGACATTCCTACTTCTGTGGTGGAGAGAAATCATCCAGGGTAAAACTACAAATATTGAACATGAATTAAAACCCTTTACACAGCGCACGCGAAAAAAGATATTATTTTTGGGGCATGCGAAAAGTAAAAACCCCGCAGACCTTCACCGAACTTCTTGTGGTGGACACTGCAGACAAAGGCCGAAGTGTGGCCAAAACCCCTGACGGCCAAGTTATTTTCTTAGAAGGTGCCGTGCCGGGTGATGTAGTCAATGTGCGTACCACCAGAAAGAAAAAAAACTTTTTCGAGGGAGTTGTTACGGAAATCAAAGAACCTTCACCCTATCGAACAGTACCAAAATGCGTGCACTTTGGGGTCTGTGGGGGATGCAAATGGCAAAACATGTCTTACGAAAGACAACTCTATTTCAAAGAAAAAGAAGTAGCCCAAAACATAGAACGCATAGGACATACACAAGCCTTAACCACAATTCCCATTGCAGGATGTCCCACACCTTATGGGTATAGAAATAAGATGGAGTTCTCTTTTTCTGCGCAAAGGTGGCTCACTGATGCTGAAATCAAGCAATCTGTAGAAATTTCAGATCGCGAAGCATTAGGTTTTCATATTCCTGGAATGTGGGATAAAATACTCGACCTAAAAGAGTGTCACCTACAACCAGAACCCTCTAACAGTATTCGACTAGCGGTTAAAGCATACGCCCTAAAACACGGGTTATCATTTTACCATGTGCGGCAACAAACTGGATTATTGCGCAGCTTAATGATTCGCAACAACCAAGCTGGTGCCGTGATGGTGCTCTTTCAATTTTTTGAAAACCATCAAGATCAAATCAAAGGATTGCTTGATTATTTACTCGGTGCATTTCCACAAATCGAATCCATGATGTATACCATCAACCAAAAAGCTAACGACAGTTTATACGATTGTGAATTGGTCTGCTACAACGGTCAAGACTACATCATGGAAACCATGGAAGGATTAAGCTTTAAAATTCAGGCAAAATCCTTTTATCAAACCAATCCAACTCAGGCGTACACCTTATATCAAATCGCTCGAACGATGGCTGGACTCACCGGCACGGAAGTAGTCTATGACTTGTATACAGGTACTGGCACCATTGCCCAGTTTGTGGCAAAATCTGCCAAAAAAGTAATTGGCATAGAGTCGGTAGCGGATGCGGTAGCAGATGCCAAGGCCAATGCATCACACAACCAAATAAACAATGTTCATTTTTTTGTAGGTGACATGAAATCGTTGCTCACTGAAGAGTTTGTCCGGGAACACGGAGCTTGTGATGTACTTATTACCGATCCCCCAAGGGCTGGAATGCATCCCGATGTGGTAGAACAAATCCTGTCCATGGCCCCAGAGAAAATTGTGTACGTCAGCTGTAACAGTGCTACCCAAGCTAGAGATATTGCACTGCTCACCAAAAAATATCGACTAATCTCCAGTCAAGCCGTGGATATGTTTCCTCAAACCCACCACGTGGAAAATGTTGTACTTTTAACCAAAATAGCGTGATGCGCCGTATAGGTTATTGGCTTTTACTGGCCGTTTTTTTCATTCAAGTAGGCTGCGAAAAGGATGACATCTGTATCGCAGGTGACGCCCCGCGTTGGCATATTTCATTTAGAGACGCTGCACAACCCGATCTCCCTAAGGCGCCTGAATCTCTATGGATTATCGGTGCAGACTCAACCAAACCTTTGACCAATCCTGTTCCTGGCAGTAGTGAGTCTACTGAAATTTGGTTGCCCATCGACCCGACAAGCTCAAAAACCACGTTTAACTTAATCGCCTTTGGTGTTCTAGAAAATGACCAATTAAGCGGATCGGTAGAACAATTGGCTATCTCGTACGCGACCGAACCAAAGTTTTTATCTAAAGCCTGTGGATTTACACCTCAATACTTCCAGGTTGAAGGAACTTGGATAGAGCAAAGCAAATCCTGGATAAAATCCGTAACCTGGACGACCACACAAATTACAGAAGATGAAAGCATACATACGATCATCTATCACTAAGTGGGTAGCTTTAATTGGGCTATCCGGTCTATGGGCCCAAAATACATCTGTCAAGGATTCTGTTCTACCTAAGGAACCCTATGGATTGAGAATCGGTTACGACCTCGCAAAAACATTGAGGTCACAAACCAAAGAAGGGTATGCGGGAAATGAAATCAGTGCGGATCTTCGCATTGGAGGATTCCGCTACTTGGCTGTTGAGCTCGGAAGTGAAAAAATCACGCTGATGGAGGACAGCTACACATGGACGCCCAGTGGCTCCTACCTAAAAGCAGGCCTAGATGTCAATTTTTACGACAACTGGTTCGGAATGAACAACATGATTTTTGGCGGATTTAGGCTAGCACGTGCCCACTATGAAGTCAAAACAGAATCGATGATGTGGTATGATTCAAATAGATATTGGCACCCAGATCAATATGCTGTAGCCACAGAAATACCCGGACCGGTGAGCGGTTTAAAAGCTCATTGGGTAGAGGCGGTTGTCGGGATTAAGGCAGAATTATTTAAAAATGTGTATTTGGGTGGAAGCGTTCGACTGGGCTACTTGGTATCAGCCCCAAAATTAATTAACGCGCCCAACCATTGGATTCCAGGGTTCAACACAGTAACCGATGAAGCTAGATTTGGCAGCAGTTATCAATATCAACTCAGCTATTTAGTCCCTCTTTTTGAACGCCCGAAAGTATACCGCAAGAAAAAACCACAGTTGGAGTCCGGAGGTGAAGACCCCTTCTCTGGATCCAGAAACATGGGACAATCAGGCTTTAGAGACAGTGGATTTTGATCATTTGATTTGGCGTACACCCTTGATCAACAACCACTTCATCATCAGTTTTTTTCCTTCTTTATCGTCTACTACCCCAAATTTTGGCGACAAAATATTGGCTAAAATAGCCGCGAAAACAATCGGAAAAAGATTATCTACAGGATACAGCCAGAGCAACAAATAGCGAAATGCAAGGAATAAAAAAGTAAATCCTATAAAATTAAAGATCAGTGCTTTGGCCTTCATGGATTTGAAATTTAGTTCGTTTACTTCCTGAGTACATCGGGTAATGTACTAATCTGGACTCCAAATGGCTGTTAAACAATTTAATTTTAGCCGTAGGGCGAAGACCCACGTGTTTTAATGCCTCTAAATTGGAGGTGATCATCCAGGCATCTGTTTGTGGATATCCTTTTTTCAACGTATCGCCAATGCTCTTATAAAACGACTCCATTTCAATGTCCAAACGTTCTCCATAGGGTGGATTAAACACTAAATGCAAAGGACCTGTCACCTCTTTTTCAGAGGTGAAAAAATTGGCTTGACGCACCTCTATAAACTCAGACAAATGGGCATTGGCTACGTTATCCATAGCTTTGCGCACCGCGGAGGGCGCTTTATCGTAACCCACCAATTTAAAAGGGTATTCTCGAGTTCTCTTTAAACTGACCTCAATGATTTTCTCCCAAAGTACTTCGTCAAAATCTGCCCATTTTTCAAAGGCAAATTCCTTGCGGTTGATATTGGCCGGGATATTGCAAGCGATCATCGCTGCTTCTACCAAAAAAGTACCCGATCCACACATGGGATCTAAAAAGGGGGTCTGGCCTTTCCAGCCGCTGAGCAACAATATGCCAGCCGCCAAAACCTCATTAATCGGTGCGATATTGGTAGCTGTTCGGTATCCCCTTTGATGCAATGATTTTCCAGAACTGTCGAGGGAAACCGTGCACTGATTTTGTTGTATATGCATGTTTAACCTCAAATCAGGAAATTGAAGATCCACATCGGGACGTCTACCAGTTTTTTTTCTAAACTGATCGACAATCGCGTCTTTGGCCTTTTGAGAAACAAAGAGCGAGTGGGTGAAAATTTCTGAATTTAGCGTAGTGTCAATGGCAAAACTCTGGTCTACATCAAAGTATTTACTCCAGTCAATTTCATCCATTTTACGGCTGAGGTCATCTTGGTTTTTGAGCGTAAATTGCGCGATTGGTTTCACAATCTTAATGGCTGTCCTCAGATTGAGGTTGGCCTTGTACATAAAACCTAAATCCCCCTCAAAACGCACACTGCGAACCCCTATCTCTACTTTTGATGCGCCGAGTTGGCGTAGTTCTTGGGCGCATATTTCTTCAAACCCGTGTAGGGTTTTTGCCACCATGGGGTAATTTTCTTGCTTCATCTGCTGATTATACTCCCGCAAAAATACATTAATTTTACCCGGCATACCAAGTAGCGAAGTACTGCTTGATGTCTGAGTTGCTTTATGTTGATTATTTCCCCCATCATAGTAGTTTGGCTAGGTTATCTAGCAGTTCAAACCCGAACGACTAAATCAGGCCCCTATATGTCATTGGGTCTTTCCTTCAGTGGGGCATTTTTGCTCTCTACACTCATTTTTGAGATGTTGCCTGAGCTTTTTCAGGATGAAGCTCCTAAAACAGTAGGTCTTTTTTTATCCCTGGGAATCATTCTGCAGCTTTCTCTGGAATATCTGTCTCAAGGCGCAGAACACGGACATACACACCATCATGGACACTCGGGAAGAGTCCCCTGGTTGGTGATCGGAAGCCTTTGTATTCACGCATTGTTGGAAGGCATTCCGCTGAGCAGTGTAAACGGACTTTTTTGGGGAGTTTTGGTACACAAATTTACCATCGCCCTGGCGCTTTCACTCTTGCTTTTGGAGTCCAAAGCACCCAAGTATCTATCGCTGGGAGCCATAGGTGCATTTTCATTGATGACCCCTTTAGGCAGTTTTCTCTCCGGCCAATCCCTTTGGCCTGAACATTGGAACAACTACCTAAATGCCCTGGCTGTGGGTATCTTATTGCACATAGCCACGGTGATACTTTTTGAAAGTTCTGACGGCCATCGTTTTAATTGGCGAAAATTTGCAGTAATCCTTGGGGGATTTGCGCTTGGCTACTTGGTGGGATAAGGACAAGGTGGTATATTTGTCGCCCAATCCCATCATTCATGATTGAAATTACTCTTCCCGATTCTAGTGTTCGTGCTTACGCACCAGGTGCTACACCTATGGACGTTGCTGCGAGCATCAGTGAAGGACTAGCGCGCAATGTGCTCTCCGCATCGTTTAACGGTCAAATCATTGAAAGCAGCACACCGCTCACGGCGTCTGGATCATTGGTGCTGTTCACCTGGAACGACAAAGAGGGAAAAAAAGCATTCTGGCACTCATCGGCACACATTTTAGCGCAAGCGCTGGAGTCTTTGTACCCCGGGGTCAAACTGACCATTGGACCGGCTATTGACCAAGGTTTTTACTACGATGTCGACCTTCCACAAGGCCAAGTGATTTCCGATAAAGATTTTGAAACGATCGAACAAAAAGCGCTTGAAATAGCCAAAGGAAAACATCCGTTCTCCATGCGTGCTGTTTCTAAGGCTGATGCATTAAAAAAATATACCGCAGAAGGCAACGAGTTTAAAGTGGAGCTGATCGAGAATTTAGCGGACGGCACCATTACCTTTTGTGACCACGATGTGTTTACCGATTTGTGTCGCGGAGGTCATTTGCCGCATACAGGTTGGGTAAAAGCATTTAAAATACTCAGTGTAGCCGGTGCTTACTGGCGGGGCGACGAACAGAAAAAACAACTCACCCGCATCTATGGAATTTCATTCCCCAAGCAGAAAGACCTGACCGATTACCTCGCTCTTCTAGAGGAAGCGAAAAAAAGAGACCACAGAAAACTGGGAAAAGAACTTGAACTATTTACGTTTTCACAAAAAGTAGGACCTGGTCTTCCACTATGGCTGCCAAAAGGTGCCGCACTGCGCGCTCGATTGGAAGATTTCTTAAAGCAAGCCCAGAAAAAAGCGGGTTATGAAATGGTGGTTACGCCACACATTGGACAAAAAGAACTCTACGTCACCTCGGGTCACTACGCAAAATACGGAGCGGATAGTTTTCAGCCGATAAAAACGCCAAAGCTTGATGAAGAGTTTTTGCTAAAACCGATGAACTGCCCACACCATTGCGAGATTTACAACACCAAACCTTTTAGCTACAAAGAACTGCCCAAAAGATATGCGGAGTTTGGGACGGTTTACCGCTATGAGCAAAGTGGCGAGTTGCACGGACTCACCAGAGTACGCGGTTTTACTCAGGATGATGCACATATTTTCTGTACTCCAGAGCAATTGGATCAGGAATTTAAAAATGTGATTGATTTATCCCTTTACGTGTTGAACTCCCTAGGATTTGACAATTATAGGGCCCAAGTTTCTGTCAGAGACCTCAGTCAACCAGAAAAATACATCGGTAGCCCGGAAAACTGGGAAAAAGCCGAACAGTCCATTATTAATGCCGCTCAAGAAAAAGGACTTGACTACGTCATAGAACCGGGTGAAGCAGCATTTTATGGACCAAAACTTGACTTTATGGTCAGCGATGCATTGGGCAGGCAATGGCAGTTAGGCACCATTCAAGTAGATTACAACTTGCCAGAGCGTTTTGATTTAACTTACAAGGGAAGTGATAATGAGTTACATAGACCCGTGATGATTCACCGGGCGCCGTTTGGTTCCATGGAGCGATTCATCGCTCTTTTATTGGAGCATACCGGAGGTAATTTCCCCTTGTGGCTCACGCCAAATCAGGTAATGGTCTTACCTGTGAGCGAGAAACACGAAAAATATGCGGAAAAAGTTTTAAATTCCCTAGAAAATCACGAAATTCGCGGCCTCATTGACGCTAGAAACGAGACAATTGGCAAGAAGATTCGCGAGGCTGAAATGAGTAAGGTTCCTTTCATGATCATTGTCGGGGATCAAGAAACCCAAGAACAAACCGTTTCTGTGCGCAAACACGGAGGAGAGTCCCTGGGAAGCATCAATGTCGAAACATTTGTTTCTATCATTGACCAAGAGATAAAATCGACCTTGAAGTCGTTTAAATAGAAGTTGAACTAAATTTATTGAGCCATAGCCATACGTAAACGCTTTACGCCCCAGCCCAGGAAGGAAAACAAAGACCTTCACAACATCAACCAACGCATCACCGCACCAAACGTGCGACTTGTGGGGGATAACATTGAAGTGGGCATATACACATTGAGAGACGCCCTCCAAAAAGCAGAGGAACTCGAGCTGGATTTGGTGGAAATTTCCCCCAATGCAGCACCTCCAGTGTGCAAGATCCTAGACTACAAGAAATTCTTGTACGAGCAGAAAAAGCGGGACAAAGCCCTAAAAGCTAAGGCCACCAAAGTTGTCATCAAGGAAATTAGATTTGGTCCACAAACCGACGACCACGATTACAACTTTAAAAAGAAACACGCGGAAAGCTTTCTAAAAGAAGGCGCCAAATTAAAGGCTTATGTGTTTTTCAAAGGACGTTCAATCATCTACAAAGACCAAGGAGAGATCTTATTGCTCAAGCTGGCTTCTGAATTGGAAGAACTTGGAAAAGTAGAACAGATGCCCAAATTAGAAGGGAAGAGAATGACCATGTTCCTCGCCCCAAAAGTAAAAAAGTAAGTGAGTTTAACCCTAAATAAAAAAGATGCCTAAAATCAAAACTAAGTCCAGCGCCAAGAAACGTTTCGTGGTGACCGGATCTGGAAAGATCAAGAGAAAGCACGCTTTTAAAAGCCACATCTTGACTAAAAAATCAAAAAAACGCAAATTGGCGTTGACCCACTCAGGCTTGGTACACGAGTCTGATGTGAACAGCATCAAAGAGCAACTAGGATTAAAATAATCCAAATCGGTAATGTCTAACCCTGGAGTCAGGCCCTAACAAGAGCAAAAGCCGCCTGCTACAAAAAAACAAACAACTATGCCAAGATCAGTAAACGCCGTTGCCTCAAGAGCACGCAGAAAAAATTTCATGAAACAAGCCAAAGGTTTCTTCGGAAGAAGAAAGAACGTTTGGACTGTTGCTAAAAACGCGGTTGAAAAAGCGATGCTATACGCATACAGAGACCGCAGAAACAAGAAAAGAACATTTAGGGGACTTTGGATCACTCGTATTAATGCTGGAGCTCGTTTGCACGGTATGTCTTACTCAGTTTTTATGGGTAAAGCTAAAGCGCACAACATCGAGTTAAACAGAAAAGTACTAGCCGATTTAGCGATGAATCACCCAGAAGCTTTCAAAGCGGTGGTGGATCAAATCAACAAATAAAATTCAACCTATACTCACTTTGAAAAAACCTGTGCTATGCGCAGGTTTTTTTTATATCCTTGCCTCATGAATTTTCCAAACTTAGCCCACATAAAACTGGTAGTCACCGACATGGATGGCACCTTATTAAACAGCCATCATCTGGTCAGCGAACGATTTTACACCGCCTTTGAAGAACTAAAATCTCTGGGGGTGACCTTTGTAGCCGCCTCTGGTAGACAATACGACAGTATCTACCACAAATTGTATCGGATTGCTGACCAAATTTATATCGCTGCTGAAAATGGAGGCTATACACTGTACCAGGATCGCGAAATTCACCAGGCCGACTTTCCAAGCCACTTGCTAGAACGGCCATTAAACCTGTTGGAAAAAAGACCAGATATTCACGCTGTACTTTGCACAAAAGACAAAGCGTTTATTAAACGAGGATTTCCTGATTTCGAGTCATTTGTAATTCAATACTACAGCGCCTACGAAACCATAGAGCGCCTGAGCGACTGTACAGAACCGGTGCTTAAAATCGCGCTGTACCATCCTGAGGGTTCGGAAAAACATATCTATCCCCATGTGGAGGCGTTAAGCAATGAATTAAAAGTGAAAATATCGGGACCTAATTGGGTCGACTTATCGCATCAAGAGGCGCATAAAGGGACGGCCGTGGCCAAAATTCAATCGTTATTAAACATAAGCCCAGCAGAAACTTTATGCCTAGGAGACTATCTAAACGACCTGGAAATGTTGGGTCAGAGTCATTATTCTTTTTCGATGAGCAATGCACACCCGGATGTAGTGAAAGCGGCCAAATATCAAACGGCCAGCAACGACCAATTTGGTGTAGAAATGGTGCTTGAGAAAATCATCCTGGATATAAGAAGCAGTCTTTAAAACGGCATATCATCTTCAACACCATCAAAAGCCTCATTAGGGTGAGGTAGTTTACGGGTTACGAAGGGATTTTCCGCCCCTTGATTCATCTTAGACTGAAATTCAAAAGGGGTATCAAATGAGTCTAAGTTGTCAAACTTACCTAGGTTACCAATAAACTTGAGTCGAATATTGCCCAAGCCACCATTTCTGTGTTTGGCGACGATAAACTCGGCTTGACCAGTGGTTGAACTTCGCTCCTCGTCATCCCACTCGGTGATCTGATAATACTCAGGCCTGTAGATAAAGGATACGATATCTGCGTCTTGTTCAATAGCACCAGATTCCCTGAGGTCCGAAAGAATAGGTCGCTTGGTACCTCCTCGAGTCTCTACAGCTCGAGACAACTGGGAGAGGGCAATTACAGGGATATTTAGTTCCTTGGCCAATGCCTTTAAGTTTCTAGAAATAGTTGAAATCTCTTGTTCCCGATTCCCGCCCTTTTGGTTTGAACCCGCAGTCATCAACTGAAGATAATCGATGATGATTAGCTTAATTTGGTGTTGTGAAGCCAGTCGTCTCGCCTTGGCCCGGAGGTCAAATATGGAAAGTGAAGGCGTATCATCTATGTACAATGGGGCAGACTCCAACGCTTTAACTTTAACGTTGAGTTGCTCCCACTCGTGTTTTTCAAGTTTTCCTGTTCTTAGTTTTTCTGATGACAACCCAGTTTCAGCAGAAATCAAACGAGTAATCAACTGAACTGAGGACATCTCTAAGGAGAAAAAAGCAACGCCTATTTGCCCATTTACCGCAATGTTACGCGCCATAGAAAGGGTGAGCGCCGTTTTACCCATACCTGGTCTTGCGGCAACAATAACCAAATCACTGGGTTGCCATCCAGAGGTTAACTTGTCCAATTGATCAAACCCAGAGGGCACACCGCTCAAACCTTCTTTGTTGGCAATTTCTTCGATCTTCTTTTTGGCTTGTATGACCAGATTTTGGGCGGTTTCTGCAGATCTTTTGATATTGCCTTGAGTTACATCATATAACTTAGACTCTGCAGCGTCCAATAAATCAAATACATCGGTAGACTCGTCATAAGCCTCTTGAATGATTTCATTGGAGATCTTGATCAAACTTCTTTGGATATATTTCTGAAGTATGATGCGGGCATGAAATTCAATATGGGCAGAAGAAGCTACCTTTTGGGTCAATCCGATGAGGTAATGATTCCCTCCTACGGCATCTAGCTTACCTGATTTTTTTAATTCTGCTGAAACAGTCAATAAATCAATCGGCTCTGAGGATTCAAAAAGCGTAAAAATCGCTTGATAAATATGCTGATGTGCTTCTCTGTAAAAAACCTCAGGATGCAAAATATCGATGATTTCGTCTACCCCCTTTTTGTCGATCAGCATAGCGCCCAATACTACCTCTTCTAAATCAAGTGCTTGTGGTGGAATTTTGCCTCTTTCTAATTGAATTAACGAAGCAGCGCTTGATCGAACAGTATCTAAATGGGTCATCGGTCTTTCCATAAGGCTAAAGTAAATATTTACACACAGCTAGGTGGGGTAATTAGACACCTAAATATCTACACCCCATCAACATTAAGCCTGTTGATAACCTAAATAAATTGTGTATAACGCAAAAAAATAATGCCCTACATGAGTGGTTATGCTGTGGGATCTGAGTATTGGCCCATAGCCAAATACTTGTCCATACGCTGGTTGACCAATTCGTCTTTCGGCAAATCCTTTAACGATGCGTAATACTTGAGTATTTTGGATTTAACGGTCTGAAAGGTCTTTTCTCTATTGGTATGAGCACCTCCTTCTGGTTCCTTGATGATTTCGTCAATCAAGTTTAATTTTTTCATGTCAGGAGCCGTTAGTTTAAGTGCTTCTGCCGCCTTTTCTTTAAACTCCCAACTCCTCCATAGGATAGAAGAACAAGACTCAGGAGAGATGACAGAGTACCAGGTGTTTTCAAGCATCAATACCTTATCCCCGACACCAATACCTAAAGCACCACCAGAAGCACCTTCCCCGATAATCACAACAATAATCGGCACTTCTAAACGAGTCATTTCTAAAATATTTCTGGCAATAGCCTCACCTTGACCGCGTTCCTCTGCTTCCACACCCGGATAAGCACCCGGGGTATCGATGATGCACAAAACAGGTAGGTTAAACTTCTCGGCAGACTTCATCAAACGAAGGGCCTTTCGGTATCCCTCAGGATTGGCCATACCAAAGTTTCTGTACTGACGCATTTTGGTATTCACCCCTTTTTGCTGACCCACAATCATAAAACTCTGATCACCAATTTTACCTAAACCGCCAATCATGGCTTTGTCATCTTTGACATTGCGGTCGCCGTGAAGTTCCAACCAAGAATCGCCACAAAGCGCTTTGATGTAATCTAAAGTGTATGGGCGATTAGGATGCCTGGAAAGTTGTACCCGCTGCCAAGGGGTCAAATTCTTATATATCTCTTTTCTGGTTTCTTTAAGCCTCTGCTCGATTTGTTGACAAGTTTCTGTTACGTCAACATCACTTTCTTGTCCGATCAAACGGCATTTGCCTAACTGCTCTTCCAGTTCTTTAATCGGAAGTTCAAAATCCAAATATTCCATCTTTGACACTTAAATATAGCCCACAAATATAAACATATGATGTTCTCTACACGGTAGATTGCTGTTTTAATTTGGATTTCACACGATACTTAATGACTGAATCTGCCACAACAGCAATCAAAATTAAAAGAGCCCCGACATAAAAGGAAGCATGCATTTGTTCTTGATCTCCCAAGATAAAAAAAGCGAGTAATATTCCGTAGATCGGCTCCATATTGGTGGTCAGCATCACCGTATAAGGTGTCAAGAACTTCATCAGACGAATTGACTCTATAAAAGCATAAGCCGTGCAGGCTGTTGCGAGAATCAACAAATAAGGAAGATCCCAGCCTCTAAGGGCCAATACCTCCGGGGTCATCATACCAGAAAACAGCAATACCGCACCTAAAAAAAGCCAGCCAGTACCTATTTCATAAAAGCAAATGACAGAGGCCTCTGTTTTTTGAATCAATCGACCGTTGTTCAGTGAAAAGATAGCGGCCAATAATGCGGAGCCTAGACCCGCTACCATGCCTTTTGCGTAGGTCATGTCCATACCAAAAATCAGCAGCAATCCCAAAATGACCAGCACACCCAGCCCAACTTCATACCAAAGCAATTTTCTTCGATAGATCAGTGGCTCTAATAGGGCAGTAAAAAAGGCACCTGTAGATAAACACGCTAACGTGATGGAAACATTCGACACCTTGATGGCATAAAAAAACAGCAACCAATGCAGGGAGATCACTACCCCTGTAGCCATCATGTGACGTATCACTGGCCAGGGCTGTACAAATGACTTCTTTTTAAAAGCCATGAATAAGGCGACGGAAAAAACCGCAATACCCATTCGATACCATACCAAGGGAAGAGCTCCCAATGAAATTAGGGCACCTAAAACGGCGGTAAAACCCCAGATAAACACAATTCCGTGTAACTGAAGTATATGACTAGTGTTGTTTTTTGGCATCGTGAAGTAGATAAATGGCCAATGCGCCGAAAATAGCGTTGGGGATCAATACAGCCCAAAGTGGTGGAAGGCCAGACTGTTGGGCCATCGTGGAGAATACTCGATCAAAAAATATATAGAGAAAAGCGATCAACACCCCCAAAGCCAAATTAATTCCCATACCACCCCGGCGCTTGTTGGCAGAGACAGAAACACCGATAATGGTCAGCACGAAAATAGAAAAGGGCAGCGCCCATCGTTTGTATTTTACCAGCACATAAGCATTGATGTTGGAAGCCCCTTTTTTCTTCATGTCCTTGATAAAACTATTTAACTCAAACAAATTCTTCGTTTCTGCCACGTAAGATACTGGGGTCATGTCGGAGAGCGCGAAAGGAAAAATGGTATCAAAACTGGTTTGGTGTTCTACGCGTATCACCTCGTCATTTTTGATGATCCGCTTGGTATATGGAATCATTTGGTACACACTGTCCTGTTCTTTCCATCGAATGGAAGATGCATTAATTTTAAACGACAAGGTACCTGTCGAGTCAAAATGCTCCAGCGTAAACTGATACCCCCTTTGACGGTTATGGTCGTAATTGCTTACATAGATTACCTCTTGTTCGTTGATTTGAGTGAAAATATTTTCGGTCTGTCGATCCTGTTTACCCGCTTTTAAATACTTAAAAACAAACTCATTATAGCCTAAACTCGCCCTGGGAACTAAAAACATGGCAAGTAGAAAAATGGTGCTCGCGAGTATTCCCGCTCCAATCAAATAAGGACGAAGAAACCGCTCATAGGAAATCCCAGAGCCTAAAATGGCGATGATTTCTGTGTTGTTGGCGAGTTTTGAGGTGAAAAAAATGACGGAAAGAAATAAAAATATAGGAAACAAGAGTGTTCCAATATACAGAGTGAAATTGATGTAGTATTGAATAATTTCCGCTGTTGGTGCTTGATTATCAATCATTTTGCCAATTTGCTCAGCAATATTGGCCATGATTCCAATAGGGATAAACAGAAAAAGCATCACCGTAAATGTGATGAGGTAACGACGCAATATGTAGCGGTCGATTTTTTTCATCACAAGCGCTTATCCATCTGTTTCACCATTTGATTTTTCCATGTTCTAAAATCACCGGCGAGAATATGCTTTCTAGCTTCGCGTACTAGCCAAAGGTAAAATCCAAGATTGTGGATCGTGGCGATTTGCTTGCCTAAATATTCGTTACAGACAAACAAATGACGCAAATAGGCTTTAGAATACTCCGTATCTACAAACGTCATGGCCATGGGATCTATGGGAGAAAAATCATCCTCCCACTTTTTGTTTTTGATATTGATGGTGCCGTGGGCAGTAAACAACATGCCATTTCGGGCATTTCGTGTAGGCATCACGCAATCAAACATGTCGATACCTAAGGCTATATTTTCCAATAAATTTATGGGGGTTCCCACCCCCATAAGGTATCTCGGTTTATCCTCGGGAAGCACACTGCACACCACTTCAGTCATGGCGTACATCTCTTCAGCGGGCTCTCCCACGGAGAGCCCGCCTATGGCGTTGCCCACAGCTCCACTGTTGGCGATATATTCCGCAGATTGTAGTCTGAGGTCTTTGTAGGTAGATCCCTGTACAATGGGGAAAAATGCTTGCGAATACCCGTATAAATCTGGGCACTTTTCCAAGTGATTGATGCATCGGTCGAGCCACCGATGGGTCATGTGCATCGATCGCTTGGCGTAGTGATAGTCACATGGGTATGGGGTACACTCATCAAAAGCCATGATGATGTCAGCTCCGATGGTCTTTTGAATTTCCATTACATTTTCTGGGGTAAACACGTGATAAGAGCCGTCGATGTGCGATTTGAACTTAACCCCCTCTTCCTTGATTTTTCTGTTGGCAGATAAAGAATAAACTTGATAACCGCCACTGTCTGTCAATATTGGTCGATCCCAATTCATGAATTGGTGCAACCCACCCGCTTTGCGGATGATTTCGGTTCCAGGTCTCAGGTATAGATGGTACGTGTTTCCTAAAATGATGTCTGGATTGATTTCCTCTTTTAGTTCGCGTTGGTGTACTCCCTTGACGGTAGCCGCTGTACCAACAGGCATAAAAATAGGAGTTTCTATCGATCCGTGATCTGTTTGGATCACCCCTGCCCTTGCTTTAGTTTCTGGATCTTTATGGTCTAAGGTAAACTGCACTTCGCTCAATTATGGGCACAAATATAGGGAAGATTCAGCCGCTGGTCTGCACCCTGAATCAAATTCCCTCTATGGTGATAAGATGTTGACATTTATAGGATAAAAACAATCCTCCTGTCTTGGTCAACTTAATGAGAGCCTTTACTTTTACCTCGGAAACTAATCCCGAGATCAATGAATCAACAACCAACACTAAACGACCTTGTCATTCAGACACGCAGAGATATTTTGCGCATGGTACACCAAGTCAATTCAGGACACCCAGGAGGTTCTTTGGGTTGTACCGAATTTTTTATTGCCTTGTACCACAAAATAATGAAACTAAATCCTGGGTTTTCGATGGATGGGATCGGCGAAGATGTTTTCTTTTTATCCAACGGACATATCTCTCCTGTATTTTATAGCACCCTAGCTAGAAAAGGATATTTTGATGTAGCAGAACTAGCCACGTTTAGAAAGTTGGACTCCAGATTGCAAGGCCACCCCACTACCCACGAGGGACTTCCAGGAATCCGCATGGCCTCTGGTTCATTGGGACAAGGGTTGTCTGTAGCTATCGGAGCCGCACTGGCCAAAAAACTGAACCAAGACTCACACACGGTCTATGCGTTAACTGGAGATGGAGAACTTCAAGAGGGACAAAATTGGGAAGCCCTGATGTTTGCTGCAGCCAAAAAAGTAGACAATCTCATTGCAGCAGTCGACTTAAATGGACAACAAATCGATGGCTCAACAGATCACGTGTTGGCGATGGGTGATCTAAAAGCTAAATTCTTGGCTTTTGGTTGGGAAGTAGTTGAAGTAACCCAAGGAAACGATGTTGAGGCCATTATTTCAGGCTATGAAACTGCTCAATCGCTTCTGGGTAAAGGAAAGCCTGTATGCGTCCTGTTGCATACAGTGATGGGTCACGGGGTTGACTTTATGATGTACACCCATGCTTGGCACGGCAAAGCACCTAACGACGATCAATTGGCACAAGCGCTTGCGCAAAACCCAGTAACCCTAGGCGATTATTAAACTTGAAGATTTCGCGATGAAAAAATACACAGATTTAGGAAAAAAAGATACCCGCAGTGGTTTTGGCGCTGGCTTGGCATCATTGGGCAAGACCCATCCCAACGTAGTGGCTCTATGTGCCGATTTAATTGGTTCTCTAAAAATGGAGGCCTTTATCGAAGCACACCCGGAGCGTTTTGTACAGGTTGGTATCGCTGAGGCCAATATGATGGGAATCGCTGCCGGTTTGACCATCGGCGGGAAAATTCCCTTTACAGGTACATTTGCCAACTTTTCTACGGGAAGGGTATATGATCAAATAAGACAATCCATTGCCTATTCTGGCAAAAATGTAAAAATCTGTGCCTCACATGCTGGATTAACCCTGGGTGAGGACGGTGCAACGCATCAAATCCTGGAAGATATAGGGTTGATGAAAATGTTGCCTGGAATGACCGTGATCAACACCTGTGACTACAACCAAACCAAAGCTGCTACCATAGCTATTGCGGATCATCAAGGTCCTGTTTACCTGAGATTTGGACGTCCTGTTGTACCTAATTTCATTCCAGAAGATCAACCTTTTGTAGTCGGAAAAGCCTTGATGCTTTCCCCGGGCAGTGACGTGACTATTGCCGCTACTGGTCATTTAGTTTGGGAAGCGCTTCAAGCCGCAGAGGTTCTTGAAGCCCAAGGAATTTCTTGTGAAGTGATCAATATCCACACCATAAAACCACTGGATGAGGAGGCTATATTGGCTTCAGTGGCCAAAACTGGTTGCTTGGTGTCCTGTGAAGAGCATAATGTATTAGGCGGTTTAGGTGAGAGTATTGCGCGAACATTAGCTCAGCACCACCCTTGCCCACAAGAATTTATCGGCACCCAAGATACATTTGGCGAAAGTGGTACGCCTAGTCAATTAATGGATAAGTACGGGCTTAATGCGGCTGCAATTGAAAAGGCTGCACTAAAAGCCATCTCCAGAAAGAACGCATAAATGAAAAAACTACTCTGGATTCCTGCCTGTGTATTTATGGCCTCAGTAGGGGCTCAAACACAAAGCGGCTGGGGGATTCGCGCGGGTATTCAATACCCACAAAACGGGGATTTGAAGACCTCGATCTCCTTAGTCGAAAAGGATATTTCTTCCGGTGCAGAACAGCGCTCTGGATGGCATGTTGGTGCCTCAAGAATGATTTATTTGGGCGGGTTTTACGTGAAACCTGAACTTATTTTTGCTCAGACTACCCGTAGTTACCAAGCTCAGGGATTGTCGGTAGATCTCTCCGATGAATTTACAGCCAAACGCCAACAAATTGAACTGCCTGTTTTGGTTGGCGTATCCGTTTTTGGTCCCGTTCATTTCAGCGCAGGCCCACAGATGCGTTATATACTCAAAGATCAAATTAGCGGTCTCAACGATCTGAGTATTGAAGAGGCAAGTCAGTCATGGACTTTAGGATTCCAGTGGGGTGTCGGCATACACACCAATAGATGGGCTGTAGAAGTAAGAATGGACCGAGGCCTGAATGCCCAAGAATCAAACATTGTGCACCGAAATCTTCCTCAATGGAGCAGCAGAATTGATCAGAGAAGCCATCAATGGTTGATCGGTTTGACTTATCAATTCAACAAAGACTAATCTTTATCTAGATAGTCGGGAATACCATCTTTATCGGTATCGGGAAAAGAAATCGTCCCATCGGCATTAATCGTAATTTCATCTTTTGTAGGGATTCCATCCCCATCATCATCGCTGTCTAAATGATTTGGCGTAGCCACTTGGAAAGACCTGCGTTCAATGGTGTAATCTGTATTGTCGTCGTCGTAAATTCCGTTGCCATTAAGATCTTCCATCCAGGAGGGAATTCCATCATTGTCGTAATCCGTGTCCGGAACAAAATTACCGAGCTCAAGCACAAAAATAAGGTTCTCGTAGGCAGGAATACTTCCTGAAACATTGTTGTAGTAACCTAGTGCTGACGGAATGATAAACATCCCCATACCACTATCTGTGTAGGTAGAAGTACCGTCATCATTAATGCGTACTTGGGTGCCTTTTTTCAACTTGGACACCCCAATACCATATCCTTGAATAGTGAACGGCAAATACTGCCATAAGTACTGAGCAGACGCATCAAAGGTGGTTCCATTAAAACGCATCCCTCGGTACTTGACTAGTGTAGAATCGGCTCTAGTAGGCTGTGGACCTACTCCTTCCCTCAAGGGGATATAATAAATGGTATGCTCTACAGTTTCCCCATCTTCTAACCCCAAATCTTCAGATTTGAGTGTGACTTTAATAGCCTGTGCTCGTTGAATAAGCGGTGTTCTACCTGCCAGATCTCCAGCCAAGGTGTCTATTTTTACTTTAAAGTCAAAGTCTACCGCTGGGTTATCAAAGTCGCTGTAATTGTAGGTATGAGTCGCCATAAATGCCTCAATGTCTGCACTGTTGGTTTGATAAACCTCACCAATGGGCAAAGGAGGGGTAATTTCAACTCCGTTGTCGTCTTTTTTGCATCCGATCAAAAAGAACGTAAACAAGCTGAAAATAAGGGCATTTTTAAAATTCATTAGGCATAAATTATGGGCGGCAAGATACAATTTTCCCTTATTTTTGCTTGAGTCATTAACAAAGAATTATGCGGCTAGACAAATATTTGTGGGCCATGCGGTACTTCAAAACTAGATCACTGGCCACTGAAGCCTTGAAAAAGGGAAAGGCGCGTATCGGGGATCAAATTGCCAAACCTTCAAGAGAGGTTTTTCCAGGTGATACAATCGCACTGCGAAAAGATCAAGTGGATTATGTCATCGAAGTAATCGGCCTACCCGATTCACGGGTAGGTGCCAAATTACTCAATCTCTACCGCACTGATCGAACACCTGCAGAAAATCTAGAATTAGCTCGATTAAAACAACTAGCCCAAAACCACTACCGTGAACGAGGGACCGGTAGACCCACCAAAAAAGATCGCCGGGCGCTTGATGAATACGCACCTGATTCAGTCACTGATGCGCTTATCGATGAGTTTATTCAAGAAACACCAAAATCAGCGACCCCTTTGTTACCTTTAACCGAAAATGATGCGCTATGAAAGACCTTATATTAGGGCATGAAGCCATACAGCACAAAATAAATAGAATAGCCTACCAGATCTATGAGTCCAATGTTCATGAAACCAAAATTGTAGTCGCTGGTATTCATGGGGGAGGTTCCTTGTTTGCCGAGAAAATTATTAGCGTATTACAACGCATCACCCAAGCAGAGATTTTGACCTGTACGGTAGACATGGACAAAAAGAACCCGCTTTCAAGACCCATCAAAACGAGTATTCCCCTGAAGGAACTAACTAATTGCTCATTGGTTCTAGTCGATGACGTACTCAATTCAGGTACAACGCTGATTTACGGGGTACATCATTTTCTGCAAATACCTTTAAAAAAACTAAAAACGGCTGTCCTGGTGAACCGCAACCACAAAAAATTTCCGGTAAAGGCCGACTTCAAAGGAATATCACTTTCCACATCCCTAAATGAACATATTGACGTAGTCTTAGATCAAGATCGGGATGCAGTATACCTAAGTCAATAAAGTTTGGGACATGATGCGCTCCACGCATTCCTGTGGACTCAGATGATCCACAAGCACGTGTACGGATGCTTTTGCATAAAAAGGTAGGCGTTCAAATAAATGTTTGCCGATAAATTCAGGGAGATCTTGATCGGGCAAATGAGCGATTAAAGGCCTAGTGATCTTTTCAACCATCAGTCGATCTACGAGCGCTGAAACCGACATTTGCAAATAGACTACATGATCTGATGCCGATAAAATCAATGACATATTATCCCCATAAGCAGGAGTACCTCCTCCGGTAGACAGTACATACGATGTGTTTTGTGAGAGCACTTGTTGCAGCAGTGATTGTTCCAGCTTTCTGAAATAAATAACGCCTTTTTGCGCAAACAAATCAGTCACTGATAAACCAGATTCAACTTCAATCAGATGATCTAGATCAATAAACGAGACTCCCAAATTGTGAGCAATTAAACGACCTATAGTGGATTTTCCACTACCCATATAACCGACGAGTACCATCTTCATGATTCAAAAATACAGCAAAACAAGCTGAGAAAATCTTTGAGTAAAAAAAAAGGGTATTTATCCAAAAAAGCCTTGTATAATCAATATTAGATAGTATATTTGCACCCGCTATTAACAACTAAGTTAATGCGACTGACCAGGTAGCTCAGCCGGTAGAGCATCTCACTTTTAATGAGAGGGTCCTGGGTTCGAATCCCAGCCCGGTCACAACTAAAGTTAAGTTTACCGCTTAACTTTTTTTGTATCTAATACTCTTGGTTTTTTCTGCCCACGTGGAGAAATTGGTAGACTTGCCATCTTGAGGGGGTGGTGTTCGTAAGGACGTGCTGGTTCGAATCCAGTCGTGGGCACAAAGCCCTTCCCAAAGGAAGGGCTTTTTTTATCCTCAATGCGGAGTAACCGTTTAATTTTCTAATTTAACTGGATAAACACCCTTAGATCAATGAAAAAATGCGTGGTGCTCGGTTCAGGAATTCAAGGATTATCTGCCGCATATTACCTTAGTGAAGCGGGACATCAAGTAACCATTATCGACCCACACAAAGAATATCAAGGTGCTTCTTGGGTCAATGCTGGATACCTAACTCCCAGCCACATCATAACCATAGCCAATCCAAAGACACTAGCTAATGGGATTAAATGGATGTTTCGATCGGACAGTCCCTTTTACATGAAACCCAGATGGGAAATCGATTTTATACGTTGGTTATGGGAATTTTATCGATCGGCCACCCCAGAAAAAGTAGCTAACGCCATAGGTCCTATTGAAGCCATTAATTTGCTGAGTAAACAGTGTTACGAAAAAATACACCAAGAGTTAACTATCGGCACCTTTCAGTTGGATCAAAGAGGCTTGTTGATGTTGTACAAAACAACAGCTGCTGAAAAGTCGGAGACAGCTGTAGCGCTCAGGGCACAGTCGGACGGACTCGGAGTTTCCTTTTTAGATCGCCATCAACTAGAAAAGATCCAGCCTGGAATAAATAAAGAGGTAAAAGGGGCCATTCATTACACCTGTGATGCACATACTACACCGCCAGAAATTATGCGATTACTCACCCAACACCTGAAAAACAAAGGAGTATCTTGGGTACACGACCCCTTGGATCGCTGGGAGGTCAACCAAGACAGAATTACCGCCATACACACTACGACAAATACGTACAAGGCGGACTACTTTGTCGTTGCTGCAGGTGTGTGGAGTAAAGACCTACTAAAAAGAGCTGGAATACACCTGAGTTTAGAAGCGGGTAAAGGGTACAGTATGGATGTACACCGACCTCATCCCATCAAATACCCAGCTATATTGATGGAACCCAAATGTGCCATCACGCCCATGGAGGGTTGGGCTCGCTTTGCAGGAACTATGGAATTATCTGGGAATAATCACCGTATTCGGCCTGAACGCGTTAAAGCCATTGCTTCAGCCGTAAGCGCTTACTACGACAATTTCGAACTCAACACCTCGGAAATGGAACAAGCTCGATGTGGATTAAGACCTGTGAGCCCTGACGGACTCCCGCTTATAGGTCCTACAGAAAAATACCCCAACTTGATGGTAGCTACCGGACATGCGATGATGGGATGGAGCCTAGGGCCGGGTACTGGAAAATTAATTCAACAATGTATCGACCAAGAGCCTACCTCCATTGATCTTACCCCTTTCAATCCCAATCGAACATTTTATTAAACAAAAAGGCCCCTTAGGGGCCTTTATATAGGAACGAAGCTTCCGATTAAGCGTTCTGCAGTTTGATCAAATTCAATGCAGATCCTGCCTTAAACCAGGCAATCTGTGCGTCGTTATAACTGTGCGCGGCTTTAATCACCTCTTTGCTTCCATCAGCATGAGCTAATTCTACAGTAAGGGGTTTACCTGGTGCCATTGAGTCGATATCTACTAAGCTGATGCGGTCATCCTCGCGAATTAATTCATAATCAGACTCCTGTACAAAAGTAAGCGCTAGCATACCCTGTTTTTTCAAGTTGGTCTCATGAATTCTGGCAAATGATTTAACTAAAACAGCGCCAACTCCTAAATGACGGGGTTGCATCGCGGCATGCTCACGGGAAGAACCCTCTCCATAATTGTGGTCTCCCACTACCAAAGAGCGAATACCTGCGGCTTTGTAAGCGCGTTGTGTGTCAGGAACTCCCCCATAGGCGCCGCTTAACTGATTTTTCACCAAGTTTGTCTTGTCGTTGAATGCATTTACTGCTCCAATCAGCGTATTGTTGGCAATATTATCCAAATGACCTCTGTAGCGCAACCATGGTCCAGCCATAGATATGTGGTCCGTGGTACATTTGCCTTTTGCTTTGATGAGCAGCGTCATGTTTTGAAGGCTTTCAACGGTCATCGGCTGAAAAGATTCAAGTAATTGAAGGCGTTCAGAATCAGGACTCACCGCTACTTGAACATGAGAACCATCTGCTTCGGGCGCCACGAATCCAGCGTCCTCCACAGCAAATCCTGCTGGTGGCAGTTCGATGCCCATCGGCTCTTCAAATCGAACCTCTTCCCCATCTTCATTGATCAGTGTATCCGTTACAGGATTGAAATCCAAACGACCCGCAATAGCCAATGCAGCTACCAACTCTGGAGAACCGACAAAAGCATGGGTATTTGGGTTTCCATCGGCTCTTTTAGAAAAATTCCTGTTAAACGAGTGAACAATGGTATTTTTTCGGTCACCTTCACTATCTGATCTATCCCATTGTCCAATACATGGTCCACAAGCATTGGTAAAAATGGTCGCTCCCAAGGTTTCAAAAGTAGCTAGCAAACCATCGCGCTCTGCAGTGTATCTGATTTGCTCTGAACCTGGATTAATTCCAAAGTCTGCTTTGGCTTTTACTTTTTTATCCACCGCTTGTTGAGCGATCGATGCTGCTCGGGTCAAATCTTCGTAGGATGAGTTGGTACAGGAACCTATCAGCCCCCACTCAACTTTTACTGGCCAGTCATTTTTCTGTGCCAAGGCACCTACTTCACTAATGGGAGTGGCCAAATCCGGAGTAAATGGACCATTCAAATGAGGCATTAATGTGCTGAGGTCGATCTCGATGACCTGGTCAAAATACTTTTCAGGTTGAGCGTAAACTTCAGGATCTGCCGTCAGGTGTTGACGCACTGCATTGGCTGCATCGGCCACATCACTCCGATCTGTAGCGCGTAAATAGCGCTCCATAGAATCATCATAACCAAACGTGGAGGTGGTTGCTCCCACTTCAGCACCCATATTGCATATGGTTCCCTTACCTGTACACGACAAGTTTTGGGCACCTTCTCCAAAATACTCAATAATGGCACCAGTTCCACCTTTAACCGTGAGGATACCGGCCACTTTTAAAATAACATCCTTGGCTGAAGTCCAACCGGATAATTTACCGGTAAGTTTTACACCGATGAGTTTGGGGAATTTTAATTCCCAAGCCATACCTGCCATAACATCAACGGCATCAGCACCTCCAACCCCAATAGCCAACATACCTAATCCGCCGGCATTTACCGTATGTGAGTCAGTCCCAATCATCATCCCTCCAGGAAATGCATAGTTTTCTAGAACTACTTGGTGGATAATTCCCGCTCCTGGTTTCCAAAAACCGATCCCGTATTTATTGGATACAGACTCTAAGAAATTAAATACCTCGGCGCTGGAGTTGTTAGCCGACTTAAGATCTGCTACTGCCCCGCTCTTGGCTTGAATCAAGTGATCGCAATGAACAGTTGTCGGAACAGCCACCTTGGATTTACCCGCTTGCATAAACTGAAGCAAAGCCATCTGTGCCGTAGCGTCTTGACAAGCAATGCGGTCTGGAGCAAAATCCACGTAATCCTTCCCCCTGCCATAGGCAGTTGTGGGAAGTCCATCCCAAAGGTGATTGTACAAAATTTTCTCAGAAAGCGTAAGGGGTCTTCCTACAATAGTGCGTGCGCGCTCGATGCGTTCTGCCATTTGGGCATACACGCCCTGAATCATTTCAATATCAAAAGCCATGCTTCAAACTTTAAAGTCGGTAAAATTACTAAAAAACGAAATCTAAAACGGTTAAATATACTTAGAACGGTGGTTATGGAATTACTCTTTTCTCCAGTTGTTGTTAAATGAACAATCCCCATAAGAACTACTGATGCTGATGTAGGTGTCTGCAATATGTTTTTTGAGCCAACGGTCAATTTCGGCTAACTGTTTTTCTGTTTTGGCCAATACCTGGATTTTCATGTAATCTCGTGCAAAATCAGCTTGATGTTCCTCAAATCTATTGCTGACCTGTAAAATCTTAAACTTAGTAGCCCCACCCCTTGGATCTGGCTCAGCAATGGGCATCGAAATTTCATTGTCCTTCAGCTTACTGACTTGTGCATAAAGGCTTGGGTCCATTTTTGTGAGTTCAAATCTGGTGTCGTAATTGGTCGGATTGCGCAACAGACCTCCATCAAACTTCGTCTCCGTCTCTTCAGAATTTTCTAATGCGGCTTGAGCAAAAGTGATTTTGCCATCCATGATTTGTTGGCGAATATCTTTTAAGGAGGATACAGCTGCATCAATAGCCTTTTGGGGTACTTCAGGAATTAACAATATATGTCTTAAGTCCAATTCTTGACCCCTAATTTTCTCTAGGTAAATGATGTGAAAGCCGAAATCCGTTTCAAAAGGTTCAGAAATTTCTCCAGCTTGCAAGCTAAATGCAACGTCTTTAAACTCCTTGATAAAGGGAGTTTCTCTAGTCATGGTGTAAAAACCACCCTTGGATTTTGAACCTGGGTCTTGTGAATACAAAATAGCTTTTACACTAAAACTAGCCCCATTATCTTCTACATCTGCTTTGATTTCACGCAGTCTTTCCACGATCCTCATTTTTTCAGATTCGGGAGCCTTAGGGATTTTTACAATCTGTCCGATTTCCAATTCTGTACCAAAAACGGGTCTTTCCTCCTTGGGCAAACGATTAAAAAACTGACGTGCTTCTTCAGGGGTAACTTCTATTTCAGAAACAATCTTATCCTGCATACGCTCAGAAAGCAAACGCAATTTGTTGATTTTAAATAATTCTTCTCGGAAACTATCTTCGCTATCTTTCTTGTAGATACTCAAAATACGGTCCATAGACCCCGCTTGGGCAATCAACTGCTGAATTTGTCTGTCACCCACAGCACGGACTTCATCATCGGCAACCAAAATACTGTCTTGTATCGCTTGATGCGCGTATAGTCTATCTTCCATCAATTTACCCAATAATTGGCAGCGGTTAATGTCATTCTGGGAAACTCCTTGATTGCGCAAATCAATTAACGTTTTTTCAATATCCGATTCTAGGATCACGTAATCACCCACTACCGCGGCTACCCCATCTACCTTGATGCGTTGTTGCCCAAATAAAGCGGACACCGTCAGTGACCATAACGCAAGCAGGCTAAGGGCGGTAAATTTCCAATTCTTTTTTACGGATGGCTTCATCAAGTAATGCTTTTTCAAGATTTCTGAAATAATTCTGTTTTCTTCTGTTGATCAAAATAGTTTTAATATCCTCAGAAACGTAGGATAAAGGGGCTACCTCAGGAGGGGTTAGCACCGTTTTGACTTGTCCCAAATATACCCCTAATGAATCCTGAATTTCAAAAAATTGTGCATTTTTTAAGTATAAATGCTCGTTTTCAGGCATGATTGGTTTAATCGCTACAAACAATTCACGGGCTGGAATCCATTGTGTATCATTGATAAAAACTTGATCTAAATAAATACTGGTAGAATCTAAATATTTTTGGTCCGCTTTATTGAAGCGTTTTAGGCTCTTTCTAACCTGATTTAAGGCTGGATAACCCAAGGGAGCTTGAACATAACGCAATTGAACAATTTTTTCCTTGAGCAAAAAATTCACCTGTTCACTCTGGTAAAACGAGGCCAACTCTTCAGAACTCACGACAGAATCCAAAGCCGACTGAGCCATCACTTCCTTGTAGGCAAGGGCCAATAAATCAGCTCGATAGTTGGCGATTAACTCCGATAACTCCGTTAACTTTTCTTCGGACAAGTTGACGCCTGCCTTTTCTACATACATTAATTCTAACGCCCATTTATCTATGTAATAATTGACCGCGACGATACTGTCCTCAGGACTTTTTCCGGTATACAAAGATGCGGGGATATCTGACATATAGAGTTCTTCGGCACCATAACGAGCCACTAACTCAGGTTTTTGGGGCGAGGAAAACCATTGACATGAAACAGCCAACAGCAGAAAAAACAAGCCTTTAACCCAGCTTTTTATCATTTTACTGCAGAATTTTGTTGCACAGGAACGCCCATCAAATCAAAGTCACTTGCCTCCGTAATTTCAACCCAAGCAAAGTCCCCAATTCGAACGTAGTGATCTTTGGCATTGATGTGTACCTCATTATCTACGTCCGGGGAGTCAAATTCAGTACGTCCAATGAAATAACCCCCTTCTTTGCGATCGATCAAACAGCGGTATACCTGTCCCACTTTCTGTTGATTCATGGACCACGAAATTTCAGCCTGTATCTCCATGATTTCCGCTGCACGAGCCTCCTTTACTTCCTGGGGCACATCATCTTCTAGTTCGTATGCTTTTGTGTCCTGTTCATGGCTGTACGTGAAACATCCCAATCGATCAAAACGCATGTCGATGACCCAATGCTTTAATCGATCAAAATCATCCTGAGTTTCTCCTGGATAACCAACGATAAGTGTTGTGCGCAAGGCGATACCAGGCACCTCTTTTCTAAAGTTTTCTATTAAAGCAGTTGTTTTTGCCTGCGTTGTTCCCCGGCGCATACTTTTCAATATCGGGTCTGAAATATGCTGAAGAGGGATATCTAAATAGTGACATATTTTAGGCTCGCTGCGCATCACTTCGAGCACATCCATTGGGAAACCGGTGGGAAAAGCATAATGAAGCCTGATCCATTCAACACCTTCCACCTTAACCAACTCCCTAAGTAAATCAGCTAGACGCCTACTTCCGTAAAGATCTAACCCGTAATACGTCAAGTCTTGAGCGATCAGAATCAATTCCTTGACCCCTTTTGCCGCAAGACCTTGAGCCTCCAGGACAAGATCCTCCATAGATTTTGACTTGTGTTTGCCTCGCATCAATGGGATCGCACAAAAAGAACAGGGACGATCGCATCCTTCCGCAATTTTTAGGTAGGCGTAATTTTTTGGCGTAGTCGTTAATCGCTCTCCAATCAATTCATGTTTGTAATCGGCGCCAAGGGCCTCCAATAATTGAGGTAAATCTGTAGTGCCAAAATAGGCATCAACATCGGGTATTTCCTTTTCCAACTCGGGTTTGTATCGCTCGCTGAGGCAACCCATCACAAACACCTTATCCAACACGCCCTCTTCTTTTTGACGGACGGCTTCTAAAATAGCGTTCACACTTTCTTGTTTGGCATTAGCGATAAAACCACAGGTGTTTACTACCGCAATATTGCCTTTTTGTTCGTGAACCACTTCTTTGCCACTAGCCTTAAGCTGGCCCATCAAAACCTCTGAATCGTATAGATTCTTGGAACAACCTAAAGTAATTACGTTGATCACGTTCTTTTTTATTGACTTAGTGCGCATTAGGCTTCTTTTTGTAGGTTAAAAAAGGATTGAACAAAGGCCACTCGATCAAACGCTTGAAGATCTTCGATGCCTTCTCCAACTCCGATGTAGCGCACGGGTATTTGAAACTGATCTGAGATTCCCAAAACCACGCCTCCTTTAGCTGTGCCATCCAATTTAGTAATCGCCAAAGCCGTTACTTCAGTAGCCAAGGTAAATTGCTTGGCTTGCTCAAATGCATTTTGACCGGTAGAGCCATCCAATACGAGTAGCACTTCATGGGGCGCTCCAGGAACTACCCGTTCCATCACGCGCTTTATTTTAGCTAGCTCATTCATCAAATTGACTTTATTGTGCAATCGACCCGCGGTATCTATAATAACTACATCCACCCCTTGTTGGACGCCTTGCGTAATGGCTTCAAAGGCAACAGAGGCGGGATCTGAACCCATCTGTTGGCGTACCATAGGAACTTGGGCTCGATCTGCCCAAACTTGAAGCTGATCAATCGCCGCAGCCCGGAACGTGTCTGCTGCACCGAGCATAACACCCAACCCTTTTGATTTGAATTGGTGCGCAAGCTTGCCAATAGTAGTTGTTTTTCCTGCACCATTAACCCCGACCACCATAATCACATGTGGTTTTTGGCCCCAGACGTATTCATTTGATTGGTCCTGCTCTAAAAACAGAGCAGCAATCTCTTCTTTGAGTAAACCATGTAGTTGATCCACCCCAACATACTTGTCTTTTTTAACTCTTTGCTGTACGCGATCGACCACCTTAAGTGTTGTCGCTACTCCTACATCACTGGCGATCAATACTTCCTCTAGCTCATCAAGTACATCGTCATCCACTTGATCCTTACCCATGACCGCTTTTTCAAGCTTGGCCATAAAAGATTGCTTTGAAGGCTCAAGCCCTTGATCCAATTTTTCTTTGTTGGGCGAAGAAAAAATCTTTTTAAAGAAACTCATTGACTAGTATTATGGAAGGACAAAGATACAACATGAACTTGGCTCCTGTTCATATACGGTCCGATTGGACACAAAAAAAGCCGCTTTTTCAAGCAGCTTTATCGAGATGACGTGAATGTCATTATTTTTTGTCCAACCAGGCACCAACCAATTCAGGTGACATTACAGAATCAACAAAGGTATAAGCACCCGTTTTAGGTGACTTAACCATTTTGATGGCTTTGGTCAAACGCTTAGAGCTAGTTTGTAGAGATGCTACGGTCTTCTTTGCCATGGTATTGCTTATTTAATTTCTTTGTGAACGGTCATACGCTTGAGGATGGGATTAAATTTTTTAATCTCCATGCGGTCTGGCGTGTTTTTTTTGTTTTTGGTAGTCACATAGCGTGAAGTTCCGGCCACACCGGATTCTTTGTGCTCAGTGCACTCCAAAATTACCTGAATTCTATTGCCTTTTTTTGCCATCGTTCTGCTTGATTAGGTATGGGTAATTATTTGCCAGCTTCTTTTAAAACAGCTGCGATACCTTTTTTATTAATTGTCTTCAACGCTTTAGCGGACACTTTCAAAGTGATCCAACGATCTTCTTCAGGAATGTAAAAACGCTTTTTAGACAGGTTTACTTCAAACCTTCTTTTGGTTTTATTGATCGAGAAGGATACGTTGTTACCAACCATCGCTTTCTTACCAGTAATTTCGCACACTTTAGACATGACGCTCGCTATTGAGTTATTTTAACAGGCTGCAAATTTATATTATTTTTTTGGGGCTGCAAAATTCTTTTTCTACAATTTTAGCAATTCAGCATACAATAAGGTCAATGCCTTGTTGATACTCTTCTCCACGATGCGCTCTCTGTGGTTGCCCATTTCATGACGTTCCACCCAAACCCGCTCAGGAGTCGCTATGCCGAGGTAAACCACCCCTACCTCCTCCTTGGAATCCCCCACACTAGGCCCCGCATTTCCCGTTGTAGAAATAGCGTATTGAGCACCAAATGTCCGCTGTGCTCCCACTACCATAGACTCAGCCACCTGTGAACTCACTGACGAATAGGCCTCTAGATCGCTGGTAGACACCTCAAGAAGGGAAGATTTAGCCTCTGAAGCATAAACCACTGCACTACCCTTGAAATAAGCTGAAGCACCTGGCATTTGGGTAAATCGCGCGGCCAAAGCACCCCCCGTAAAACTCTCCGCCAGTGCCAGAGATCCGCCGATTTGGGTCAATTTTTCGGCAATTAATGCCTCAACAGGTCGATCGTGTTCTGCTGAATAGGATAAATGTTGAATCAAGGGATACAACCCTTTTAACGCCTCTTCCATCATTTGATGGAGGACTTGCTGATCGGGGTGTGTCCCCGAAATACGCAAGCGAACTTTGCCTAAATTGGGCAAATAAGCCAATTTGAGTGCTTTAGGTAACGAGGCTTCCCAATCTTCAATCAAATCAGCCACGGCAGACTCGCCTAAGCCATAAGTAACTACGGTTTTATGGGCGATAAATGGGCGTTTAAATCGAGTGGTGAGCCTTGGTATTAATTGGTCGGTTACCATGCTTTTCATTTCAAAGGGGACACCTGGCATAGCCACAACTACTCCATGTTGGTTTTCCATCCACATTCCCGCGGCCGTTCCGTAGGGATTGGCCAATAATTCCGCTGTAGCTGGAAGCATGGCTTGGGTGTAATTCATAGCGTTTATCGGCGTGGAAATGTATTTGGCAAATAACTCCTTCACATGCGCCATCCAAGCTGAATTTTCCACCAATACCGTGTCAAAATAACGACAAAATGCTTCTTTAGTGATGTCGTCTTTTGTCGGACCTAACCCACCGGTAGTAATCACCAAATCAGCTCGGGATTGTGCCTGTGAAAGCCCGTCAACAATAGCCGTCAAACGATCGGGGATCGAAGTGATTTGAACTACTTCAATACCAATTTTTTGGAGTTCTTGGGCGATAAATGCTGAATTAGTATCCACCACTTGACCGATGAGTAGCTCATCCCCAATAGTCATCAGTTCCGCTTTCATTACTGAACGTTTACCTTAAAGAATGACTCAGTTCCAATAAATCCTTCCAACACATCCCCTTCTTGAACCCTAGAGACACCCGCTGGAGTTCCCGTAAAAATAATATCCCCTTTTTTTAGGGTGAAGTAAGTGGACACATGAGCAATCAACTCATCGATAGACCAAAGCATTAGGGCTGTGGAGGCTTGTTGTACCCATTGGCCATTTTTCACTAAGCCAAATTGAAGTTGGCTTAGGTTTCCCAGGGTGCTTTTTTCTACCCATTGGCCAATGACAGCAGCTCCGTCAAATCCTTTGGCTTTTTCCCAAGGCAGACCCTTATCTTTTAATTTCTGCTGAATATCTCTGGCGGTAAAATCTATGCCTAAACCGATTTCGTCGTAATAAGTGTGCGCAAAATCCACATCGATATGCTTACCCACTTTTTTAATCTTAACCAATACCTCCACTTCATGATGCACGTCGCTGGTAAAATTGGGTAGGTAAAAATCTTGTTCCTTAGGTAGAATAGACGAGTCTGGTTTGATGAATACCACTGGCTCGGCAGGCCGCTCGTTGTTTAACTCCTCAATGTGATCCACATAATTGCGGCCAATACAAATTAATTTCATAGCGTTTAATTCGTTGTCTTTAGGGCAGATAGCCTGAGTTGAGTCAATACCTTTTTGGTGTAGAGAGGGAAATCAGCCTGCTGAATCCAACCGTAATATCCAGGTTCTTTTTCTAGAACTGTCAGAACAGCCTGTCCCTTGTGTTTTCCAAAAGTGAAAACAGGGGTCCCGTGTTCATCCTCAGCGATAAATCCAGCGTAGTCTAAGATTTTTCTTCGCTCCGAAAATGAAGCTAAGTGGGCGACCTCATTCTTTAACTCCGGATACCTATCCAACTGGGCTTTAAGCACCTCGTAGGTCGCCATGGTGTCCGCCTCTGCAGAATGTGCGTCAATCAATGACTTATCGCAATAAAAACGATAGGCGGCCTCCAAGGTTCTCTTTTCCATTTTGTGGAAGATGGTTTGTACATCGACGGACACCTTGTTTTTCATATCAAAATCAACCCCTGCACGCAGCATTTCTTCTGCCAACATAGGAATATCAAATCGATCTGAATTAAAACCAGCTAGATCAGCGTCCTTGATCCATTGATAGATATCTTTGGCGATTTCTTTGAATTTTGGGGCATGCTGCACCTTTTCATCCGTTATTCCGTGTACTGCAGTGGCGTCACTGGGAATGGGCACCTCGGGGTTGACCAACCATGTTTTTTTCTCTTGGAGTCCTTTAGGGTGTATTTTAAGTACCGAAATTTCAACGATTCTGTCCTTGGCTACTTGAATACCCGTAGTCTCTAAGTCAAAAAAGCAAATGGGGCGTTTTAGGTTTAATTCCATATTACATCGTTCTGTTTACATCCCAATTTTCTAAATACTGCTTTACCTCAAAGGCAAACATTCCGCCTAAGGCGCCATTGACTACACGGTGGTCATAGCTGTGGGATAAAAACATTTTGGAGCGGATTCCTATTAAATCTCCCTCGGGCGTTTCAATGACCGAAGGCTCTTTTCTAATCGCCCCTAAAGCTAAGATACCTACTTGAGGCTGATTGATGATGGGGGTGCCAAAAATGGAACCAAACGAGCCCACATTGGTCACGGTGTAAGTGCCATCCATCACCTCATCCGGCTTAAGCTGATTGGCTTTAGCCCGCTGGGCCAAGTCATTCACCGCCTGGGCCATCCCTACCAAATTAAGGCGGTCCGCATTCTTAATCACAGGAACGATGAGGTTACCGTCAGGCAACGCTGCCGCCATGCCCAGGTTGATATTCTTTTTGACGATGATATCATCTCCATCAACGGAAATGTTCATCATGGGATATTTTTTAAGCGCATGCGCCACGGCTTCCATAAAAATAGGGGTAAACGTCAACTTTTCCCCTTCTCTTTGCTCGAAGGCAGCTTTTACTTTAGTGCGCCAATTAACAACGCGCGTGACATCCACTTCCACAAAACTCTGAACATGAGCCGAAATCTGTACCGATTTAACCATGTGTTGAGCGACTAATTTGCCCATGCGACTCATGGGGATACGCTCTTGTCCAGCGCCCAAAACCATGGGCTCCACGGGTATTGACGAAACATTTGTAGGGATGGATTGTTTGGGCTCTTGAACTGCCGAGGCAGAGTCAGTGGACTCTTTTTTATGAGCGATGTATTCCATCAAATCAGCCTTGGTCAATCTTCCACCGGCACCCGTTCCAGACACCCCTGATAGCTCATCTAGGGATATATTCTCTTGTTTGGCAATGTTTCTTACCAGGGGAGAATAAAATCGATCAGCCGATGTTGAGGAATTGGTGTGCTCGCTATTTGAAGTGGCCAATGGAGCCATTACCTTGTCAATCACTTCGCTGTTTACAGGTGATGAGTCGTTGTTTTCTAAATCTTTTGATTCAGCGATTATTGACTCAGCCGAGGAAACTACCGTGCTTGAATCATCTGTCTCAATAATCGCCAATACAGCGCCTACTGGGGCGACTTGATCTAACTCAAATAATCGTTCCAACAAGACACCACTGACCTCACTAGGTACTTCGGAATCTACTTTATCGGTGGCAATTTCCACTACAGCCTCATCGACTGATATGTGATCACCCACTTGTTTTAACCACCCAGTAATGGTGGCCTCTGCAACGCTCTCCCCCATTTTGGGCAAACGCAATTCAAACTTAGCCATAGATTCAGTTTCAAGACATAAAGTAACAAAAAATGCCGGACAACAAACGACAAACTGGTTGTTGAATGTTCCCGTTAGGATTTAAGGGCCAACTCAAACGGAATACGCTGCAATATACTTCTGCCCAAGGTCACCTCATCCGCGTAAGCCAACTCGTCTCCAACAGATATTCCTCGGGCAATGGTGGATGTTTTGATTCCTAAACCCTCGATTTGTCTAAATATATAGAAGTTGGTTGTATCGCCCTCCATGGTGGAACTCAGCGCAAATATAAGTTCTGTAATACTCCCCGATTTAACTTTTTCTACCAAAGCACCAATAGTTAAGTCTTGTGGACCTATGCCCTCCATCGGTGATATCTTACCGCCCAATACATGGTACAAACCACCGTATTGTCCCGTAGCCTCAATCGCCATCACGTCGCGAACATCCTCAACCACCATAACCAATCCTCGATCTCTTTTTGAACTGGTACAGAGCCCACATACATCTTGATCAGACATATTGTGACACTCACGGCAATACTGGATATTGGTTCTTAGGTCCGTTAACGCTTGTGCGAGCTGTTGGGTTTGAACACTGGGTCTTTTTAGCAGGTGTAATACCAGACGAAGTGCCGTTCTTTTGCCAATTCCTGGCAACTGAGCGACTTCATCTACGGCGCGTTCTAACCATTTTGAAGGCAAATCCATTTGGCAAAATTACAACTTTCCATAGATGTATTTGTTTTTGTACTTTTCAATTTTAAAACCAACCCATGAGTCCTACGTTAATTACGGTTGTTATCGCGCTATATTTTCTTGTATTGATGGGGATCTCTCTGGTCACCTCAAAAAACGACACCAACAGTGACTTCTTTTCCGCCAGTAAAAATGCTCCCTGGTACCTAGTTGCTTTCGGCATGGTAGGCGCTTCGCTATCTGGGGTTACCTTTATATCGGTACCCGGCTGGGTAGGCGGCACTCAGTTCAGTTATTTGCAAGTTGTTTTTGGCTATCTATTGGGTTACTTTGTAGTTGCGTTCGTATTGCTCCCCATATACTACCGACTGAATGTGGTGTCCATATATACCTACCTAGATCAGCGTTTCGGTACATCTGCCTATAAAACAGGTGCCTTCTTTTTCTTGCTGTCTCGGGTACTTGGCGCTTCGTTCAGGTTGTTTTTGGTGGCCACTGTACTGCAACAATTCGTGTTCGACTATTGGAATTTTCCTTTTGAAGGCACCGTAATTCTCTCTGTGCTATTTATTTGGGCCTACACCTATAAAGGTGGCATAAAAACCATTGTATGGACAGATAGCCTACAAACAGGGATGATGTTATTTTCGGTAGTAGCTGCGGTGATCTTAATCACCCAATCACTCGAGTTGAGTATGTGGGGGATTTGGGAATCTCCCGAAGTAAACTCACTGAGTCAAATATGGGTCACCGATGATCCATTGCGCAAAGATTACTGGTTAAAATCAGTCTTGGGCGGTGCGTTTATTACCATAGCCATGACCGGGTTAGATCAAGACATGATGCAAAAAAACCTCAGCTGTAGAAATTTAAAAGACGCTCAAAAGAACATGGTTTCCATGAGTGTGGTTTTGGTTTTGGTCAATGTTTTATTCCTTGTTCTAGGTGCCTTGCTGTTTGCTTACAGTGCAAAATTTCAGATCGACATACCTGTTGTTGATGGAACAACCAAAACTGATCTACTCTTTCCAGAAATTGCCTTAAACGGTGGATTGGGACTGCTTTTGGGTGTTCCCTTTATTTTAGGGCTAATAGCTGCTGCGTACAGCAGTGCTGACTCAGCGCTAACTGCGCTGACTACCTCGTTTTGCATCGATTTTATTTCGATGGAGGGCAGGACGGAATCGATGCAAAAAAAACTGAGAAAACAGACCCACATAGGGATGAGTGTATTGCTTATTGGGGTAATCATCAGCTTTAAATATCTGTTGGAAAAAAATACGATCGATGGGCTACTCACAGTAGCCACCTATACGTATGGACCACTTTTGGGCTTATTTGCCTTTGGGATATTAACCGCCTACAAGGTTCGCTCTGCGGGGGTTTGGTGGGTAGCTGGCATCAGTTTGGCACTGGCTTTTATCATAGGCAACATACCTGCAGAATCCCTAGGGGGGTATCAATTAGGTTATGAGTTGTTACCCATTAATGGGGCCATTACCTTTTTAGGACTTTGGTTGATTCGCTTACCAGCGGACAAGCGCTGAACCCCAGGTAAATCCACTGCCAAAAGCAGCCAAGACCACTAAATCACCCTCCTTTATTTTGCCTTTTTGATGCGCTTCTGCCAAGGCTATAGGAATGGAGGCGGCTGTCGTGTTTCCGTATTCCATGATGTTGTTATACACCTGATCATCGGAGAGTTGAAACTTCTTTTGAATAAACTGAGCTATGCGCAAATTAGCTTGATGAGGGATCAATAAATCGATCGCTGACTGGCCTAATTCATTGGCGGCCAAAGCTTCGCGAATTACTTCCTCAAATCTTACAACCGCGTTTTTAAACACCAGCTGCCCGTTCATGTAAGGAAAATAGGACTCATCTAAAGGGTTGTTCTCGGCCAATATATCTGTGACCCAACGTTGTCCCATACCTGGGGCAATTACTGAAAGTTCTTTAGCCCAAGATCCCTCCGCGTGTAAGTGAGTAGAAAGTATACCAAAACCAGAACGATCATCTCTGGATAGTACCACAGC